>JGI24703J35330_11748597_pt1 | contig 21476 bp, 18 predicted proteins | sample TergutNt197P1_FD_35330 | JGI IMG/M metagenome (IMG submission 35330)
CCGCCATATTTTTTTATGGCGGGTTTTGCTTTTTCCAGTTCATCAGCAATGTCATTGCCCTTCATTGCCAAAAACAATCCGCCTTTTTTTACGAGCGGCAGGGCGTAGGCGGCGAGCTTGTCCAAACTTGCCACTGCACGAGCAGTGCATATGTCGAATGTTTTGGTTTTTGCAAAGTCCTCTGCACGAGCGTGGACACACTCTATGTCGGGGAGGCCAAGCATATCCGCTGTCTGTCGCAAAAAATTGACACGCTTTCGCAGTGAGTCCAGTAATGTTACTTTCAAATCATCACGCATGATACCAAGCACCATCCCCGGGAATCCCGCGCCCGTGCCTATATCTATGAGGCTCGCGCCATGGCCTATAAATGGCAACAAGGTAAGCGAGTCGATTATATGCTTTACGGCAAAATCTGTTTCTTCTGTGATTCTTGTCAGATTCATATATTGATTTACTTCAAGCACCCTTGCCTTATAGGCTTCCAACATAGCATATTGTTCATCGGATATTGGATTCCATTCATCTAGTATTTTACGCATTCTTCCTGTGTCTCCATACCGTAGATTTTCCATGCACCATTATCTTTTACCATTTGCAGATGAAGCAATGCAACATTTTTTACATAAATAGAACGTGTACAACAGTTTTTTGATTCATTGATATACATCGCTTTGCTTACCTTGATTTTTGCACCCGAGCCCAAGATGTCGCGCAATTTTTCCAAATCCAGCTTTGGGGAATACACCGTACTCACAAACGCCCATGCATCATCGGGATTTGTCATCACTGCATCCAAAAAACATGCCAAGACCTGTTGTTCTTGCGCAAAAAAAAGTCCCCTGCTCTTGCACAAATGACTCTTTAGTTTTACTTCCTTAAATAGCAAAAGGACTCCTCCCAACATTAAAAGGCTATGTAAGAGGAAATCCCTTCCCCCTATACTATGCTGCGTGTGCGGCTATGTGCCTGTACAAATACAACCAGAACACTCAAATCCGCAGGAGAAACCCCTGTGACCCGTGAGGCTTGTCCAAAGTTAGCAGGCCGCAAAGCCGAGAGCTTTTGTCGCGCCTCCAGCCTAAGCCCCGAAATCTCGTTGTAATCAATATCATCGGGTATGATTTTTTCTTCCATACGCCTAAACGCCTCGGCCTGTTCCAGCTGTATGTTGATGTATCCCTCATATTTAATTTGAATTTCGACCTGCTCCAATGCCGCCTGAAAATGATGGGAGCCTGTCCCCACTGTCCCAAAATCAGCATAATTTATCTCCGGCCTTTTCAGCAGGTCGGCAATTTTGGCACCGGATTTTATGGGAGAACTGTTTTTTTGTATGAGAATGGGATTGGCATCTTCGGGTGTGATTGTTGTATTTTTTAGGCGCGAGATTTCTTCTTCGATTATAGCCCTTTTTTCCAAGAATGTATCGTAACGTGACCGGGGGATTAGGCCAACGTCATAACCCTTTTGGGTTAGCCTAAGGTCGGCATTATCTTGGCGCAGGAGGAGGCGATACTCGGCGCGTGAAGTCATCATACGGTAAGGCTCGCGTGTACCTTTTGTTACCAGGTCGTCTATGAGGACACCGATGTATGCATCGGCTCGACCCAGTGACAGAGGATGCCCTGTGGCGGCCAATCCTGCAACCAAACCTTGGGCAGCGGCTTCTTCGTAACCCGATGAGCCGTTGATTTGCCCCGCAAAAAAGAGGCCGCGGATATGCTTTGCTTCGAGATTTAGGGTTAGTTGTGTTGAATCTATGCAGTCATATTCTATTGCATAGGCGACACGCATTATTTCGCAGTTTTCCAGACCCGGCACAGAGCGATACACTGCAAGCTGTACATCCTCCGGTAGCGCGCTGCTCATGCCTTGCACATACATTTCTTGGGTAGAAAGCCCCTCCGGCTCAATAAAAACAGGGTGGCGTGTTTTGTCCGCAAAACGTGCAATCTTATCCTCGATAGAAGGGCAATAACGTGTACCCGTAGCCTCTATGAGACCGCTATACATAGCAGAGCGATGGATGGAAGCGCGGATTAGCTCATGGGTTTTTTCGGTTGTGTATGTGAGATGGCATGGGACTTGCTCACGCATGGCAGAAATCGGGTCTGTCTCAAACGAAAACGGAACAAGTTTTTTGTCGCCATCCTGTACCGCCATATTTGAAAAATCAATACTGCGTCGATGGATACGTGCAGGCGTACCGGTCTTAAATCTCTGCAATGGGAATCCCAGTTTTTTTATGCTATCAGAAAGCCCTCGTGCGTTTTTTAGTCCACCCGGGCCTGTATGCGTTATTGTTTCGCCATACAAGCAACGAGCATTTAAGTATGTGCCTGTACACACCACCACTGCATCACAATCATGGACTGTGTCGGAGTCGGTTTTTACTGCCTTGACCTTGCCTTCATGGGCTATTATTTCTGTGATTTCGGCCTCTCGCAGATATATATTCGGATGGCCTTCCAATGTCTGCTTCATATATTCCATATATCTTTTTTTGTCCGCTTGCGCACGCAAAGAATACACCGCAGGGCCTTTTGCGGTGTTTAGCATACGACTCTGTATAAATGTAGCATCTATGGCACGCCCCATCTCGCCGCCGAGGGCATCAACCTCACGCACAAGATGACCCTTTGCACTCCCACCAATACACGGATTGCACGGCAAGTTTGCAATAGAGTCCATACTAAGCACAAAAAGCGTGACACTTGCACCCACCCGCGCCGCGGCAAGTGCCGCCTCACATCCCGCATGACCGCCGCCTATGATTGCTATTTTTTTCATGGGGTTTGTCCTCTCGGCATGGTAGATGTTTGAGCCTAAAGCGACGTTAATTTCATCACTCCACCACCCATTTTCCATTTTTGCGTGAACCTTCACGATATATAAGCTCTGATTCTTGGTAACGCAATTGGATTGCTTTTTAATATTTCAAACACAGAATTTATCTTGCCATTTATTTTGCCATTTGACAATATAAATTTCGCTTTTATAGAGAGTTAACTTAAAAATCGTCTCAAGCTTCGTCAGAAAACGGCTTGAAGCTGCCGATTTTCTGCCTCGCTTTCGACTGTTTTTAAGTAAACTCGCTATATTTGCAGGCTCACAATTTGAACAAGTGGGGTCTATTTTGCTTGCGAAATTTTATCAACAAGTTGTTTTTCCAAATTATTCCAAAACGGTCTCCCCCTGTCGCAGTAGATGTTTTGGCCTAAACCACAAAAGTAACTATTCGTCTGTTGTATAATGTCAAGAGGTAGGTTGAAATAATATGGAACAAAATCAAAAGTTTTACGTCTTGTATATTGAGGTGATAGCAGAATGAAAAAGATAATCTTGTGTGTCTGTCTGACGGCGATTTTGGTTTTATCAGCAGTAGTTCCTGTTTCTGCGTGTTGGGCACCGCTCGTACCCTTTGAAATATTCTCGGAAGATGGAAGCAGGGTTTTTGTCTTTGCTCCCGATGAGTACGGCATGGGCGTTGCTTATGCTACTGTTTATGAAATCTTAAATGGTGAACGGCAACCCTTATACACAGTCGAATATTTGGATTCTTTTGCGTATGAGAGCAATTTTCATTTCACAACCGACATGACACATTTCATCCGTACTTTTCCCGCGCCCGGTATACCTGTGTTTGAGGTTTTTTCATACGGTGTGCGAACGAGAGTGGTTTTGCGGAGTGATTTTATTGAGGACTACTTCGCAGGCGCAGAAGGGCCGCCAGCCCTCAGCGTCGGCCCTTCTTTTACTGTGGGATGGCAAATTATAGACCGCTCCCCCGATGGCAGTACAATCACAATCAATACAGGGGAAGATAATACCTTTGTTTTCGATATTATGACTGTGGCATTTATAGGCGATGACCTACCTTCATGGGTGCAAAATCCAAGCGACGATACTCCATCATCATGGGCGTATGAATCCGTGGAAAGGGCTGGTGAATTGGGCTTGTTGCCCGATACCTTTCGCTCTGGATTTAGAAGAAGTACCACAAGAGCCGAATTTGCCACAATCGCCATTGCCCTATACGAGCATTTCAGAGAACCCATCACAGGACGAATCAGCTTCACCGACACTACAAACACCAATGTGGAGAAAGCCGCTTATTTGGGGATTGTTACTGGCGTTGGCAATAACCGCTTTGACCCTAATTCTCCGATTACGCGCGAACAAGCGGCGGTAATGCTTGATAGACTGGTTGGATTATTTGGATTTCATTCTCATAATGTTTTCCCTCGATTTTATGACCATCAAGAAATATCAGCATGGGCAATGTTAGCCGTGGGACACATACAAGCAAGAGAAATTATGAGTGGTGTCGGGAGTAACAGATTTACACCACAAGACCTATATACAATAGAGCAAAGCATTGTAACCATAATGCGAATATTTGATTTAATAAACAACGATGTAACTATAACCATGCCTTAATGGTTGATTTTTTACCTATCCATAAAATGGCTTGGCGTATCAAGTGCAGATAGTGCAGATGTTTTCAGTCGCCCCCACAACGATATTGCCCACGCCGCACATCAAGGCGGCGGCGAAGTTCAGTGACAAAGTTTTTGTTATTCATCTGCCTGTAACCATTATCTTTCGCCGACAATAGGTTTATTGCTGTGTAAAAACAAACGTGGCATGATTGCCGAGTATTCGTTGCGAGATATAAAAAAAACCAATAAAAGGGTTTAATCTCTTGTTGGGCGGGCAATACTTATACGTTTATTATGTTTGATTTTAAACGGGTGAGAGTTCGGGCAAGAGGGTTGTTATATATTCTTCTGTCACATTCAACATACCTGCGACTTCCATAATGGAATTTCCGTTGTCTATTAAGGCTTTTATAGCGGATTTCAAACGAAGCTCGACTTCATTTGCCTTGCGTTCTGCTTCTGCCCTTTGTTGGTCGGCTTCTCGCCTTGTTGCCTATACGCTGTAATTTTCAATTGCTAACATTTCACTAACGCCCCTTTCATCTATATGCTCTGTTTGCTTGCTACTTTGGCGATTATATCATAGGCATAACGACCGCCACAATGTTGTATGACAAACCACTGGACAGAGGTAAAACCGGTTGCACACTCAAGGCTTGAAGCTCCGGCAGGGAATCTTCATTTAGATAATAAAAGCCATTCCACCGCATGTTTAATACCGCCATCATCAACATGGCGGGTTACATATTTTGCGATTTTTTTAAGCTCGTCTATGGCGTTGCCCATTGCTATGGGGTGGCCCGCGCCTGTCAGCATTTCTATGTCGTTTGTACCGTCACCTATGGCGGCTACTTCGCTTGGGTGTAGATTAAAATGTTTTAGCATATGCTGTATGCCGACCCATTTGTTTGTGGTGGTTGGGACAACATCGTAGCAGTCTGTTGTCCAACTCGTAAGGGAGCTATGTTTTAGGTTTTTTTCAAAGACATCTTTTAGCTCGTTAGAAAAAATCACTAACTGGTAGATGTCCTCGTCCAGAGCGCGTTCTATGTTTTTAATGGGTGGCAAAGTAAGGGATAGGGCTTTGTTGATTTGCTCCGCGTATTTATCGCTTATATTAATGTACATTTCGTTAGTTTCGCAAAACATACATGTTAGAGGACTGTTTTTTGTGTATTCTACTGCAAAGGATATGTCGCTTTTGGCGATTGGGTTTTTGTAGATTACCTCGCTGCCTGCATAACAATAGCCGCCGTTTACGCTTACATAGCCATCAAAAAGTGATGAGTCACCAAGCACGTTTTTTATTTCGTTTTTGTGCCTACCCGTTGCGATAAAAAGTAAAATACCCTTGTTTTTGGCATAAACCAAAGATTCTCCAGCGGTTTTTGGCATTATACCGCTGGAGAGCAATGTTCCGTCGAGGTCGAAGAAGATAGCCTTTGGTTTTGTCATGTTATTCCATCAACTTTTTCATTTCGTCCATTACAAACTGGACTTTTGGACCTACGACGATTTGTACAGATGTTTTGCTTGGGCGCACTACACCTGCCGCGCCACCTGCTTTTAGGGCTTTTTCGTCTACCAACAAGTAGTCTTTTACTTCCAGTCTTACCCTTGTTGCACAGTTGTCAATTTCATTGATGTTTTCCGCACCACCAAGAGCTTTAACAAAGGCATCTGCCATTTGCGCCCAGTTACCGCCTTTTGTTTCGATTTTGCTTTCTGCTTCTACATCAATATCTTCGCCACGACCGGGGGTTTTGAGGTTGAATTTTTTGATAAAGAATGTAAATACGAAGTAGTAAACAAAAAAGTAACCAACACCAAACAAAAGCAACAAAGGAATGTTTTGCGAATGTGGAGCGCGTACACTAAACAGCATATCTATAGCACCCGCGCTAAAGTTGAAGCCCGCTATCCACCGCAATGTATAGATGAGGAACATGGAGATAGCTGTAAGAACTGCGTGTACAACATACAACAAAGGAGCAACAAACATAAACGAAAACTCAATAGGCTCGGTTACGCCTGTTACAAAAGATGTAATAGCTGCCGCAAACAGTAGCGCGAACACACGTTGCTTATGTTTGCTTTCTGCACAGCGATACATAGCCAAACATGCACCGGGTAGACCAAACATCATAACAGGGAAGAAGCCCGCCATGTAGCGACCTGTTTCGCCCTGCACGCCTGTACCTAACCAGAAATTACCCAGGTCATTGATACCTGCAAAGTCAAACCAAAATACCGCATTAAGTGTATGGTGCAAACCAAGAGGAATAAGCAAGCGGTTAAAGAAACCATACAGTGCCGCACCAAACGCGCCCAAGCCAAGTATTGCCTCACCAAACGCAAGCAAAGCGGCAAAAATAGGCGGCCAAACAAATAAGAATATAAGAGCGACTACAGACATCACAGCCGCTGTGATGATGGGTACACATCGTCTGCCGCTAAAGAATCCAAGCCAAGCGGGCAACTCTGTCTTATGGAATCTATTGTACAAAGCAGCCGCAATCGCACCCGTTACAATACCTGTAAAAACGTTTTCTATGTTAGCAAATGCCAGCGCGTGGGCAGGAGACAAATCTCCGAGGAAGCCCGCCGCAGCACCCGGAGCCAACAAGGTGGTCAAAACAAGCCAGCCTGTGACACCGGAAATCGCAGAAGCTCCACTTCCGTCCTTTGCCATACCAAAGGAAACACCAATAGCAAACAAAATAGCCATATTACCAAGGATAGCATCACCCGCTTGCACCAAAAAGTGCGCAACAACATTGTTGCCGCCCCATGCGTCTGGGTCTATTGCATAACCAAGCCCTAAAAGTATCGCCGCCGCGGGCAATACAGCAACCGGTATCATCAAGCTCTTACCGATGTTTTGCAAATATTTCATTATCATATGAACTCTCCTTTATAAATTGGTTTTTAAAAACTCTGTCAAAGCTTGTGATGCTTCTTTTGCGTCTGCGCCCTCAAAGGTCATGGTAAGCTCGTCGCCTTTTTTTAGCCCAAGACCCATAACGCCCATTATTCGCCTTGCATCTACCATTTTTAGGGGTGTGCCGATTTTTATATCACACGAAAAATCTTCACAACACTTTACTAATAGACCTGCCGGACGAGCATGTATACCCAAGCCGTCGGTGATTACATATTTGATTTGTGCCATGCAGCTGCCTCCTTACATCTCTCTGATTTTTGCTCTTAGCTTTAAAACAAATGACGGGGAAACGGATAGTTTTTTAAAACCCGCCGTTAGTAAAAACTCTGTTACGCTTAAATCTGCCGCAAGCTCACCACAGATACTTGCGGTAATCTTGTTGTCTTTTGCGGCCTTTGCAATCATTTCAAGCATTTTTAAGACAGAGGGGTGCTTGGGCGAATAAAACCTCTCCAGCTTATTGTTTTGCCTGTCGATTGCCAGTGTGTATTGCGTCAAATCGTTTGTACCAACGCTAAAAAAATCCACTTCCTTGGCAAGCTCATCTGCAAGCATTACAGCAGACGGAGTTTCTATCATGATGCCTAATTTTACTTCTCCCAGCTTATGCCCTTCGTCTTTTAGCTCCTTTTGTACTATGGAAGCAATTTTTTTACAATGCTTCACCTCCCACACAGATGTAATCATAGGAAACATAATTGAAACATCACCAAACCCGGAGGCGCGGTATATCGCCCGCAGTTGTGTGACAAATATTTCCTGTCTTTCTATACAAATACGAATCCCCCGCAAGCCCAACGCGGGGTTTTCCTCTTTGCCAAGATTAAAATAATCTACCTGTTTGTCCGCGCCGATGTCCAGCGTGCGGATTGTCACAGGCTTTGCCATACCCTCGGCTACTTTGCGATATGCCTCAAACTGCTCTTCCTCGGAGGGGAAGCTGTCGCGCCCAAGGTATAAAAACTCACTACGAAAAAGACCAATCCCCTCCGCATCGTTTGCAAGTGCGTACTCCAAGTCGTCGGGGCTACCTATATTTGCAAGGATTTCGATTTTGTTTCCGCTTTTTGTAACCGTAGGTTTGCCAAACATTGTTTGTAAAAAAATTTTATGCTCGGCTTGCTCTTTTTGCTTGTTTAACAAATGGGTGCGAGTGTCACTGTCTGCATTGATGTAAACAAAGCCTGTTTCGCCATCTACAATTATTTCTGAATCCATTTTGTCTGCATCAAAATCGCATTGTACTATGCACGGTATGGCCATGGTGCGTGCCAAAATCACCGTGTGAGATGTTACCGAGCCTTCTTCCATGACAAAGGCAAGGATTTTGGATTTATCCATTTGCAAAGTTTCACTGGGGGTCAAATCCTTGGCGATTACAACAGATGGTTTTTGCAAATCAATCTCTATTGCATTGCCCAAAACATTTTGTGTCAGGCGGTAGCACATGTCGCAAATATCCGTAGCCCGCGCTTGCATATAGGGGTCCGGCAATGACAAAAAAAACTCGGAAAAGTATTTTCGCGCTTCTTGTATAGAAAAAAGTGCGGTATGCTTTTTTTCAAAAATCAAATCCGTTACATAGTCATTAAAATCGCCGTCATCCAGCATCATTTTTTGCACATCTATTATCATTGCTTCGCTTTCGCCTATTTCCAGCTTTGTTCTCTCAAATAAGGCGGTGAGAGCTATGTTTGCTATTTTCTTTGCGTTTACAAATTTGTCCCATTCGGCTTGTGTGTTTTCTGTTGTCGCGCTACTTATTTCTATTTGCTTTTTTGTAATAAAATACGGCTCACCCATTGCAATCCCGGAGTTCGCGCCTACTCCATTAAAAATAATCACGACTAACGCTCCACGACCATTAGGCATTGCCCCGCGGTGACTGTGCCTAATGTCTTGGGTTGTATGCCTTTAAAATCTTGTGGATTGCATACTACAATGGGAGTGGTAATGTCGTAGCCCAGTTTTTCGATTTCTTCTTTTTCAAAATTAATCAACGCGTCACCGATTTTCACCTTGTCGCCCGCTTTTACAAGCGCGGTAAAATGCGCACCCGCAAGTTCTACGGTGTTGAGCCCTATATGAATAAGAATCTCCACACCTTTGTCAGAGACCAGCGTAACCGCATGGCGCGTATCAAAAACCATATCAATAACCCCGTCTACAGGGGAAAAAACCTGCCCATCCGTAGGTTTGATTGCAACGCCTTTGCCTAAAATTTCTTGACTAAACGCCGGGTCGTTTACCTCAGCTACCGGTATTGCATCGCCCGCACAGGGTGCCATTATTGAAATTTCTCTAAATTTTTTAAACATTAAAATTCTCCTTATATTCCTACACGTTGCATATGTATCGCCATACATGCGATTTCTTGTTTACTTAACATGTAGTTGTGTGTATTTTTTATTTCTTCTGCTATTTTCTCGCAGATTTTTATTTTGTCTAAATATTGCGCTTGTACCATGTTATATATGCCGTCATCGGATGAGTCACATGCTTGGTCTGTGATAATACGTCTCACAAGATATTTCAGATGCACCAAAAAACGCTCCCCGCTGTTGCTGGTAGTGTCTATGGCGCGTTCTGTGTGTCTTATAATATATTCCGTTATTTTGGCCAATAGTAACGTAGCATTAAAAGCCTCGCTCACAGATGTGTAGTAGGCGGCATTTAATATATGTAGGGCGATACTTGCCGCCTCTGCCTCGGGCATATCTATGCCGAGTTTTTCCTTGATTTGTTTGATTGCAAAAAGCCCAACTTCATACTCTTTTGGATAAAATCCTTTTATTTCAGAAAGCAAAATATTTTCAAAAGTCATACCCTTTTTCAGCCGCTCTACAGCAAAACTCAAATGGTCTGCAAGTGTAAAATATGTGCTTTCGTTTAACTCTTTTTGCAAATGGCTTTTTGCAAAAACCAAAATTTCGTCGGTGATTTCTACATACTCTTTTTGCACATGGGAAAACAAATCTATAAGCTTGTTGAGATTGTTTTGGGAATCCATGACAAATATCTTTGTGACCTTGCTGCGGTCAATCTCTGCGCCCTCAGTAGTCTTGTAACCTATACCCTTGCCGATTACTACCATCTCTCGACCACTGCTGTCAAACGCGCTTACGATATTGTTGTTAATGGACTTATATACCTTCATCACCAACACACCTTTAAAAAAACCAACCCTCGCAACTGCATAAAAATACAATCGCTAGAGTTGGTTTTGCCCAAAAAAATATATACTTGGTAACAGCCCAATATCTATATCTGTTTATATCATTCGTTGGGTTTTGCTGTCAAGACTTTTTTGCTTTTTTAGTCGTGGTAAGGGCGTGTCGAATAATGTAAAAAAAGCGGTTTTTCGACAATTTATGCACCAAAGCACCACAGAAACAAATACAGCGGTCAGGGAGTGATGAATTAAGCAAGTAGGATAATTTTTTGAACAAGACCTCATGCCGCCTAAATGCCTAATCTTTTATATGTTTCACTATATCGCACAAATCACAATCAAGGATATTACAAAGGTTGTTCAACGTATCCGTTGTAATATTTTCGTTTGCCCTCAACCGTCGTATAGTGCTTGAATGAAAACCATGCTTTTCACGAAGCGTATTTTCAAAGTCTTTTCAACTTCAAAGCACAATCTCTGCAACTGTAAAAAAATTTGAGCATATATATTGATTTCCATTATATACCCGCCCTCTCTAAAACAATCAAATAACTATTGAAGCTACTCAGCCTTAAATCATTATATCATACCTTACTGTATAGACACAAGAAAAAAACCGCTGTTACGTTCGACTCGAAATCATTGTAGATGTTTTGGTCATAACCGCTCAAGCCCGCATAAACACTATCAAAACCACTATTCAACACACCCCTACAAACAAGTCCGCAAATCTGATATAATGAACTTCTTGCACAATCAACTACGAAAGCGGGTAACAGATGACGCAATATAACATTTCTTTTCCCCATATGGGGAAATATCACATTCCTATCAAAATCCTGATGGAAAAGCTTGTCGGCTCATACGGCACCGTCACCCCTGCGCCGCCGATGACAAAGCGCACTATAGAGCTTGGGACAAAGCATAGTCCGGAGTTTGTTTGTATACCATTCAAGTACAATTTGGGTAATTTTATTGAGGCACTGGAAAACGGAGCCAATGTGCTTTTCCATACAAGCGGTGATTGTCGTATGGGTTTTTATAATGAGGTGCAGGAGCAAATCCTGCGTGACATGGGTTATGACTTTAAGCTTTGCATCTTGGAGACAAACAGCCGCAACCGTAGTTTGCGTGATTTTCATAATATGTTTAAAGCCCTAAATCCACAGCTTACATATGCAAAAACCATATCTGCCATCGCGCTCACTATCCGCATTATCTTTGCTATGGATAAGATAGAAGAATATGTACGAAAAAACATAGGCTTCCAAAAAAACAGCGGAGAGTTGGAAAAAATAGAAAAGAACTTCTTGGAAGATATTGCAAATGCAGGGTTTTTCCAAATAGGCAGGATTTACAAAAGATATATGGCGCAGCTAAAAGCAGTCCCTCTGGACAAGCCCAAAAACTGTATGAAAATAGGCGTAGTCGGCGAGTTATACGTCCTCATGGAGCCATTTTCCAATTATTATATAGAAAAAGAGCTTGCAAAGTTTGGCATAGAGGTCACACGCTATATAAATGTATCCTATCTTCTGTTTTCGCCAAAGCACAAAATCCCACATCTCATCAAAGAGGCCGAGGGCTTTGTCACCTACGAAATCGGCGCGGATGGCACAGACAGTGTAGCAAAGAGCGTTTTCTTTGCAAAAAACGGCTACGATGGGATTATCCACCTAAAGCCGTTTGGCTGTACGCCGGAGGTTAACAGTATTCCGATTGTACAAAGGGTCAGTGACTCGTTTGGCATACCTGTACTATATTTTAGCTTTGATTCTCAAACATCAGAAACAGGCGTAAAAACACGACTTGAGGCATTTTATGATATGCTCAACATGAAACGGGAGGCAATATGAAAGCATACTTAGGCATAGACATAGGAAGTATTTCTACAAAGGGTGTAGTCATTGACGAAAAAAATGAAATCATCGCGTTTTCGTATCTATGGACGGAGGGTAATCCCATAAATGCGGTAAAAAACGTGGTGCGTGAGTTGCAAGGTCAGATTCCGCCGCAGACACAGGTGATGGCGGTAGGCACAACAGGCAGTGCGCGAAAGCTGGTCGGTACTGTCCTGGGTGCGCAAATCGTAAAAAACGAAATCACAGCACATGCGGTAGGCACTATGAGCCGCGTCCCGGGCGTGCGTACTATATTAGAAATCGGCGGGCAAGACAGCAAAATCATACTACTGCGCAACGGCATAGTAACCGACTATGCTATGAACACAATCTGCGCCGCCGGTACAGGTTCTTTCTTGATGTCACAGGCAAAGCGTCTCGGTTTGGCAATAGAGGAACTCGGCGAGATGGCTCTTCAATCCGAAAACCCAACCCGCATAGCCGCCCGCTGTACCGTATTTGCAGAGAGCGACCTTGTACACAAGGCTCAAATCGGACATAAAAAAGAGGATATAGTGGCGGGCATCTGCAATGCCGTTGTCAGCAATTATTTAAACAATGTAGGTAAGGGAAAACGTATCTCCGCTCCCACGGTTTTTCAGGGCGGGGTCAGCAAAAATGTAGGTGTAGTCCGCGCATTTGAACAAACACTCGGTCATGAAGTTCATGTAGATGATTTTGGCCACCTCATGGGATGTCTTGGCGTTGCAGTTTTGGCAAAAAACAGCAAACAAGAAAAACCCTTTGATTTTAACATCCAAGATATTAATTTTGTGACAAAAGGAAAGGAATGCGACATATGTCCAAACAACTGCGAAATTATATATATCTATCGCAATGATGAACTCTTGGACTCATGGGGCAACAGATGCGAACGTGGATGAGTGGCTGAAGTGCGGTTGACATTGCCCGAGTGCCATTGTAGAATGCTGTACAGGCATGGCAATATAGGGGGAGGACGGACCTCATGGAGCGCATGGACTTACATAAATACAGAGAACAACTACTGCGCGCTGTCAGCCGTGCGGCGGAGGCTTTGTTGACTGCAAACGAAGGTGACGCGCTCGAAGCCGTGATGAAGGGTATGGAAATCGTAGGCGAGTGCCTGTCTGTAGACCGTGTACAGATTTGGCGTAACGAAATGGTAAACAACGATTTGCATTTTGTGATGCGATACGAGTGGCTTAGTGAACTCGGCAAAAAGCGCATAGAGGTTCCGCTGGGGCTTAGTGGCTCGTATAGTGACCGCAATGGCTGGGTAGAGAGATTTTTGCGCAAGGAGTATATCAACTCTCCTATTTCTAAGTTGCCGCCTGATGAGGCCGCGTTTCTTGGTTATTACGAAATGAAATCCATCGTGATTTTGCCGTTATTTCTTAATGAAGAATTTATCGGTTTTTTTAGCGTGGATGACTGCGAACGCGAGCGTCATTTTTGCGATGATGAGATGGAAATGATGGCCTCTACAGGCCTTATGTTTGCCAGTGTTTTTCTTAGAAGCCATCAGACCGAGGTTATCAGTGACACACAAAAGCAACTCGAAGAGGCTTTACAACAGGCACTATCTGCAAGCCGCGCAAAGGGCAATTTCCTATCCACAATAAGCCACGAAATGCGCACCCCAATGAATGCAATCATAGGCATGACAGATATTGCAAGGGCATCTGACGACCCTGCCACAATAAGCGAATCGCTTGGCAAAATATCCGAAGCATCGCACCACTTGCTTGGCATAATCAACTCTGTACTGGATATGTCGGAAATAGAAGCCGACAGAATGGAGCTAAATATCGCAACCTTTAGCCTCAAAGAAATGATGGATAAAATCATAGCATTTAATAAACTAAAGCTGGAAGAAAAAAATCACCGCTTCACCGTCAATGTAGACAAAAACTTACCAAATATGTACGAAGGCGATGCACAACGACTCACACAAATCATCACAAATTTGCTGTCCAATGCAATCATATACACGCCACAAAATGGATGCATAAAACTTTCTGTGATGTCCGAGAATGAGGGCAAAGATTTTTATGAGTTGCGCTTCGAAGTCAGCGACACAGGCATCGGCATCTCGGACGAAAAACGAGACCGCCTCTTTGAGATGTTTGAACAATTAGACGGCAGTATCGCAAGAAAATACGGCGGCACAGGGCTTGGGCTCGCCATAGCCAAACGCCTCGTTGAGCTGATGGATGGCAAAATTGATGTAAAATCCAATGCAGACATTGGCTCTACCTTTTACTTTACAGTAAAATTAAAACGGCCATCTAACCCAAAGAGGCTAACTAAAAAGGTATATACCACTCCCCCCAGCTTCCCGGGGAAGCGCGTTTTGCTGGTAGAAGATATCGAAATAAACCGTGACATCATGATGGCACAGCTAAAAGAAACAAATGTGACAGTGGACATCGCAGTCAACGGACGTGAGGCTTTGTCCGCAGTTTCTAAAAACCCTGACTTGTACGATTTGGTACTAATGGATATACAAATGCCGGAGATGGACGGACTGGAAGCTACAAGGCGTATTCGTGCACTCGGTACTACAGAAAAATTGCCTGTGGTGGCAGTCACGGCAAATGTTTTTACCGATGATGTAGAGCAATGCATGGCAGCAGGGATGAATGGGCATATAGGCAAACCCGTGGATTTTAATTCTGTATATGATACGCTAAATAAATATTTGCGCTGACAAAAAACTTGCAGGAGCTTTAAATTCCCTTGCGGCTTCCTGTGCGATTTCCAACAAATCCAGGTCGCGGTATAGATTGGCTATTTTAAATGCGGGCAAACCATGCTGGCGTGTGCCAAAAAAGTCACCCGCTCCACGTTGTTCCAAATCCAACTCGGCAAGCCGAAAACCGTCGGTGGTCTGTGTCATGGCCTTCATGCGGGCGGTTGTCTGGTTGTTTTTTGCGTCCGTGATTAGTACACAATAAGACTGCGCCGTACCACGCCCTACCCTGCCCCGTAGCTGGTGAAGCTGTGACAGCCCAAACCGCTCTGCGTTTTCTACCACCATCAATGTGGCATTGGGCACATTGATACCTACCTCGATTACCGTGGTGGAGACGATTACTTGGATTTTATTTGCCTTAAAGTCATCCATCACCTCTTGTTTTTCGGTCGGCTTCATTTTGCCGTGGAGTGCGGCTATTTTTATGTTTGGAAGAGATGCAGAAAGTTTGGATGTGTATGCGGTTACGCTACTTAGCTCACTTTCTTCGATTGCAGGGCAGATTACATATACTTGGCGGCTTTGTTCCGTCTCTTTTAGGATAAAACCGCCAATACGCTCCCTATACTGCGAAGTCACACAGTATGTTTTGATTTCTTGCCGACCCGGCGGTAACTCCCCGATAATCGAAATATCCAAATCCCCATAAAGAATCAACCCAAGGGTGCGTGGTATTGGGGTAGCAGACATAACGAGGGTATGCGGCATTTCGCCTTTTTGCGTGAGCCGCATTCTCTGATTCACACCAAAGCGATGCTGTTCGTCAGTTATGCATAGGCCAAGATTGTGATAAGATACGCCTTTTTGTATGAGGGCGTGTGTACCAATGATGATGTCAGCTGTACCGTCGCGGATTTTTGCGAGAGCTTCACGGCGGGCTTTAGTGCCGACACTGCCCGTAAGCAGTACGGCTTCGTAGCCAAGCGGCACAAAAAGCTCTACACAATGTGCAAAATGCTGTGACGCAAGTACATCAGTCGGAGCCATAATCGCGGTCTGAAAGCCGTTTTTTGCCGCAAGATATGCCGCACAAAACGCTACGGCGGTTTTTCCGCTACCCACATCACCCTGTATGAGGCGATTCATGCGGCGGCCACTTGTGAAATCGTTCTTTATGTCGTCGAGAGTTGCAGCCTGCGCGTTTGTGAGAGAAAAGGGGAGCTTGTCCAAAATCTGAGTATAATCCGTTTCTTCTAACGCAATCCCCTCTTGCTCGGCGACAGTATTTTTAATCTCCAACAATGCTATTTGCATAAAAAATAATTCTTCGAAAACGAGGCGGCGGCGAGCCGTCAAAAAAGCCTCATCACTCTCGGGGAAATGTATGTTACGCACCGCATATTCTCGGTTACACAGGCCGTATTTTTTTCGCAACTCTTCGGAGAGATTCTCCTGTGTCAAGTTTTTTGCACAAAGCTCCAATGTCTTGTAGATTAGGGCGCGGAAGGTCTTTTGAGAATAACCTTTTGGAGTGGTATACATGGGTACGATTCTTCCGCCCGTGAGCTGTGTTTCACCCACAAGCTCGTAGTCGGGAGCTTGCATCTGTAGGGTCGGGCCGTTTTGGCGCACCTTTCCCGTGAATATATACTCACTGCCTTTTATGAAATTTTTTTTTAAGTAGGGCTGGTTAAACCAGATGATTTCGAGCAAGCCTGTGTGGTCTTTTATTTTTATACGTGTGATGTTGTAGCGTTTTAGGTTTACGCTTTCGGGGTCATGGGCTATTACGCCGCGTATAGTGTTTATACTCTCAGGCATCAGCTCGACTACTGTTTTAACTTTGCTCCTGTCGTCATAGTCGCGAGGAAAGTAGTTTAACAAATCCTCCACCTTAAAAATCCCCGCAGATTGCAAAGCGTGGGCACGCTTCGCGCCCACGCCTTTTAAGTTTGTGATGTCCATGTTACTCCACCGACAGTATAAAGCTATACAAGGGCTGGCCACCGTTATAGATTTCCAGCTCCATCTGCGGATATTTTTTATTGATATATGCTCCGAGTTCCTGCGCCATTTCTTCTGTTGCACCTTCACCATAGTAAATACTCACTATGTCGCCACCACCTTTTAGCATATGGTCTGCAAGTGCGCGTGACGCTAGTTTTATATCCTTTTTTACCAATGCGATGTCGCCATCATAGATGCATAGGTAGTCGCCTTCTTTTATTTTTTTACCATCCAGCACAGTGTCGCGCACCGCCTGTGTTATTTGACCGGAATGCACGGCCTCCATAGCCTCATTCATGTTGTCGATATTTTCTTCTATAGAAGTAACACTGCCTGCATTCGCCACCATACACGCCACCCCTTGCGGAATAGACTTTGTGGCGATTACATGCACTTTTTTATCTTTTACGAGCTTGCCTGCCTGTGCCGCCGTCAGTGTTATATTTTTGTTGTTTGGCAAGACTATAATGTTTTCGGCATTCACACGTTCTATTGCGCGAGAAATGTCCTCGGCACTTGGGTTCATACTCTGGCCGCCTTCGATTACATAATCTGCACCAAGTCCAACAAACAGCTCACCCATACCTGCGCCCGCTACGACAGCAACGATACCAAGTGGCTTTGGAGGCTCCGTAGATTTAGAAAAATCGGTAATTTCTGCCGCCTGCGCCTTCATATTGTCAATTTTTATATTAAGAAGCATTCCGAATTGCAATGCCTTTTCCATGGCCTTACCGGGATTATTTGTATGGACATGCACCTTGACCAAACCCGCGTCCTCTATGACAACAACAGAGTCTCCGATAGTGGGAAGATACGAACGCAATGTCTCTTCAGCGTTTTGCGAAAATCCGGGCTTATGCTGGTCACTCGGACAAAGCTCAATAAGAAACTCCGTGCAATAAGCAAATTTTATATCATCAGGATTAACCGACATTCCGCCGACTACAGCCTCTTCCTCTGAGTTGGCTTGTTCAAGAAGTTCTACATCATCCTTTGATTCCAGTGCCTTCATGGCACCTTTCAAAAAGAAAACGATGCCCATGCCGCCACTGTCCACGACTCCCGCCTGTTTTAGCGCAGGCAACATGGACGGTGTTTTTGCAAGCATTTCGTCAGATTTTTCGATTACAAATTTCAGGCATTCGCGAATATCCTCTTCGTCCAAGGCAATTTCGTGGGCGGCCTCTGCCATTGCTCGTCCTATGGTCAGCATCGTGCCTTCTTTTGGCTTCATTACTGCCTTGTATGCCATTTTGCCTGACTCGGCGAGTGCAACAGCCAAGTCCTCGGCATTTGCTACGGCCTTCCCTTCAAGCCCCTTCGCAAAACCACGGAAAAGCTGTGACAATATAACACCCGAGTTACCACGCGCACCACGCAATGCTCCGTTTTTTGCCGCGTTTGCCGTTGCAGAAATATTTGGTGTAGCACTGGCAACCGCCTCTTTTGCTGCTGCCCTTACTGTATGCCCCATGTTTGTGCCCGTGTCACCGTCCGGCACGGGGAAAACATTTAACGCATTTAGAGCGGCTGTGTTTTCTGTGACCTCGTTTGCGCCGCACACAAACATCTTTTGCAACATCTTTCCATCTATGCTAATCAATCCCACGCCTTAACCCTCCACTTCGGTACGAACACTCTCTATAAATATATTCACTTCTTTTACACGCATTCCTACGCTTTCTTGTACGCGATAACGCACATCAGACTGCAAAGTCTCAGCAATCGCCGCAAGATTTGTGCCGTAGTCCACGATAATATGCAAGCCAATAATAAGCTCACCCGACTCCGATGTTTGCAAGTCAACACCCTTAGACAGACTCTCTATTTTTAACAAATGCACAAGTCCGTCACGTATACTTTTTGCCGCCATGCCTACTACACCCGGACATTCCATAGCAGCAAGCCCCGCTATTCTTGCAATGACTTCGTTTTGCACAGCAACTGTGCCATGTTCGTTTTTAATTTTTGATTGCATATTTTTATGCCTCCCTTACTCTATACAAATCGCATATTCTCGCGTATATTATACACTGTTCACAGCGATTGACAATATCCAGGAAAATGTCAATATAAAATATCCGTGGAGAATGGAGTAATATCTATGCCCGGTTTTTTAACACATTATATTGCAGGCAAAGCCGCTCTACAGGGTGTTTCGCCACAAATCCAGAAAATCATCCGCTCAGACGAGCGTCTATACAATCTAGGCACGCAGGGGCCTGATATATTTTTTTATTATCTGCCGGGGCAGTTGCGCAAGCGTTCGCGTGGCATTGCCCAACAAATGCACCAAAATAATCTGGGGTTGTTCCTCGGGTTTATGGCAAAGGTGGCAAAAAATTCGCCTAATGACCGCGATACGATTTTTTCGTATATCGCGGGTTTTATTATGCATTACGCTATAGATTGCAACGCCCACCCCTATGTGTACGCCATGGCATTTGACAAAAAAGCACCAAAAATAAAAAACAGTGCATTCCACAGAAAATTCGAAACAGCAATCGATATTGCATTACTCAACTTGGTAGAAGGCAAAAAACTAACGGGCATCAGCCAGTGGGAACTCATCAACGCAGAAAAAATCAACCTTAGCATAGCCGCCACAGCACTAAGCCGCGGCATATCAGAAGTATATGGGCGCGAAGTCCCACCAAAAGTCGTATGCCGCGCAATGCAACACATGATAGCACTCACACGACTTTTGCAATCCAAAGATGGGCGACGCAAGCGTTTTATGGAACTTGTAGAAAATTTTACAGTGCGCGAGCCACTGTATTCCAGCATGGTTCCTACAGAGGATATGGAAGTCATTGCATGTTTGAACACAGCTAAAAATGAATGGATACCACCATGGGATGAAAACGACTCACATAATGAGAGTTTTATGGAATGCTACCAAAATGGTGTTACCGAAGGAAAAATTATGCTGGAAGCCATGTACGACTATATCTATAACAACACAGAGTTTCACACACTCGTAGAGACCTTGGGCAATCGCTCCCTTAAAACAGGCAGGACATGTGAAGCCCCATGAATCGTATTGTAGTCATAGGCGGCGGCCCATCAGGCATGATGGCGGCGGCATCGGCAGCAGAAAACGGTGCGCACGTTGTTTTGTTGGAAAAAAACGAAAAGCTGGGGAAAAAACTGTATATCACAGGCAAGGGTCGCTGTAACATCACTAATGACACTGATGTAGAAGGTCTACTCACAAATACGGTAACAAATCCTCGCTTCCTAAACAGCGCGTTTTACACCATGGACAGCCAGACCCTCATGGCATTTCCCGCCTTCGCAGAGGTACCGTTTAAGACAGAGCGAGGTGGCCGTGTTTTTCCGCAGAGTGACAAAGCAGACGATATAAACCGCGCATTGGAAAAATATCTGCAAAAGCTCGGCGTAAAGACCTTCTTAAATACAGCGGTTAAAAAAATCATAAAAAACAATACATTCATGGTAACGACCCACGCAAAAACCTATGAAGCTGAGGCGGTCATCATCGCCACGGGCGGCCTTTCGTATCCGTCTACAGGGTCTACGGGCGACGGCTACGAGTTTGCAAAAAAAATGGGACATACAGTAACCGAAACAAATCCCGCACTTGTGCCGCTAATCACCGCCGAGACATGGGTAAAAGACCTGGAAGGCCTTTCTCTAAAAAATGTATGTTGCACCGCCAAAGCAAACAACAAAACCGTATATGAAGAAACAGGCGAAATGCTTTTTACACGAAAGGGTGTAACAGGCCCGCTAATACTAAGTGCAAGTGCGTATCTCAGCGGCCGATTGGCAGACAAAAACGCGAGCTTATCCATTGACCTAAAGCCCGCGCTTTCCACAGAACAACTCGACGCACGTATCCTCCGTGATTTCGAAAAATTCCAAAATAAAAATTTTGCCAACGCATTGGACGAGCTTCTTCCAAAACGGATTATCACAATTATAATAGAACTTTCGGGGATTTCTCCACACAAAAAAGTAAACTCCATAACAAAAAAGGAGCGTGCAGGTCTTGTGTCCCTCCTAAAAAATCTCCACCTGACACCCACCTCCACCGCGGGTTACAACGAAGCCGTAATCACCAAAGGCGGCATAAATGTCCGAGAAATCAACCCATCCACCCTAATGTCCAAAAAAACACAAAACCTGTTTTTTGCCGGCGAAGTACTGGATGTAGACGCACTCACCGGAGGATACAACCTCCAAATCGCATTCTCCACAGGACGGCTGGCCGGCCTATCCGCGGCGGGGTCGTAGGGGCAGAGCCCCTCCCGCAACGAAGTGAGGAAGCGTAGGCGGGCTTTGCCCGACGGAGCGGCGGGGG
>JGI24703J35330_11748596_pt1 | contig 21451 bp, 16 predicted proteins | sample TergutNt197P1_FD_35330 | JGI IMG/M metagenome (IMG submission 35330)
TTTGTAGATTTCTTTTAGTTTTTTCATAATTTTTCAGCTCCTCTAAATTCATGACTCGACGATACAGCATATCCACTTTTTGTAAGGAAACTAAGTTTTACCTGATCCGTTATCTTGGCAGGGTAGATTTACTTTCAATAATCGAATTTGCTATACAATCATAAGTTTTTGTTTTCTTGTCGTAGTTTATTCCGATTAGCAATAGGTTGTCGCGATATGATTCTAGTGCGGATGGATAATTCTTTTCTTGGATTTGGGCAATGGCACCTTTTGCTGATTCATCCCATTTTAATTCAATAATCATGGCTGGTTTATCCTGGTGATTTCTCTGCGGGATAAATACTAAGTCAGCATAACCTTTCCCAGTTGGTAATTCTCTGATGATGGTATAATAATTTTTTGCGCTGTAAAGCGCCAATGCTAAAATGCAACTAAGTGAATTTTCATCGTTATATTCTAAAATCGAGGTGTTTTGTTCATGAGCTTTTTGAATGAATTCCGTTATAACGTTAGTGTTTCGGTCCCAAATTGCTTGAAGTAGTTGCTCTGAATTTTCAATCGCTGATATGACTGTTTCCCAGCCAGCTATGTCTTCGATTGAATTAATAAATTCTCCTTTGACCTCTTCGTTTGGTATCCGCACCGTATTTCTTTTGAAGTTATATGTTAAGTAGCCAAGATGGACAAGAAGCGTTAAAACATCGTCTGCTGAATTGAAAGTGGTCATATCGTTTGTGAATTTGTTAGGATTAATAATGATGTCTTGGCCGGAGATCATGATAGTTATTTTGTTTTTTAGACCGTCATAATCTAGTTTGATATAGTCTTTTAGTGCTTCGTAGGTTTCGGTTTTGTTCCAATAACTAGAAAAATTTTTTCTCATTAAACATGATGTTACTGATTTAGGGTTGTAGATAGGGTTTCCTAAATCTACAAAGTAGCCGTTATACCATTTTTTGATTTCATCGATATCCGCGCCGTATGTTAGTGCGAGTTCTTCTACTTCAGAAGTTTTGAATCCAAAATATTCCAGAAATTGGCTCGGTTCTGTCATTGAATATTCTTCAAACATATTTAATGCTGAATGAGAGCCATATTTTTTGATCGGCAAAATACCAGTCATATATGCGAGCCCAACATAGCTTTGATCTTTTAGCCATAATCGCAAAAAATCTAAATATTTTTTTTGTGCATCGACATCGTCTTTATATTCACGAAATAAACAATCCCATTCATCTATTAAAATTACAAAAGGGCGTTCGGTCGCTTCATATGTATCATACATTACTTGGATAAAATCATTCTCGTCATCGTATGAAATTTCAGGATGCTCTTTTTTGAATTCCTTCGTTATTTTCTTTTGAATTTTGTCAAGCATTTCGTCAACTGATTGAGTAGAGCTTAGAAATTCTTGGATGTTTAGCATGATGACATCATATTGATTTAAATGCTCAATAAACGAGTTCTGTTCTGAAATTTTTAAGTCTTCGAACAAAGCTTTTGCGTCATTTTTTCTCCCATAGTAAGCGGCTAACATATTGGCAGCCATCGTTTTTCCAAATCTTCGCGGCCGACTTAGGCAGATGTATCTTTTTTCAGTGTCGAAAAGTTCGTTCGTTTTTTCAATCAAACCAGTTTTGTCAACATAAATCTCTGAGTTTAAGCTCATTTGAAATTTTCTGACATTTGGGTTTACATAGCGTCCCATTTTAATTCCTCCTCGCAAGGGTCTTTACAGGTATTATAACACGATATTGCGAACATAAGCAACGGTTTAAAGCTGCTTTTTGAAAGGTGCTGCTGGTAGTCCTTCCTCGTTGTATAAGTTGGCGTCTGAGGGGTCGTCGCTCCAAGCGTATGATATTGCTGTGACGTCTGCCATATAGGGTGCTTTTGTGATGACTGTGTTGTTTATTATTAGCCCTTCTGTTGGTATTTCTATGTCGTTTATCCATAAGGATAAGCCTTGTACGTGTTGACCGTGTTTTAGAACAAGGTTGCTGCCAAAGACGTCAAAGGTGAGAATACATTGGCTTGCCATTTTATTTATAGTTTGTATTGTTGGTGCGGTTGAGGTTAGATCAAATCCATATGCTAGCGATAGCGCCTCGCCTGCTAGTCTTTCACCTACTGCTTTTTTGTTAAGGGGATGGAGGTCGTTGTGTTCGCCTGAGTCATAGGTGACGGCCATGCGGGTGTTGACAAGGGTAAGGACTTTGGCTTGTTCATCGCGAAGGTATGCCCAGTTGGTCATTCTTCCTTTTGGTGCCCAGTTTGGAAGTTGGGCGAAGATGAATGGGAAATCGCCTTGATTCCAATTTTGGCGCCAGTCAGTAATGAGCGTTTTTAGTTTGTCGCTATAGCCCTCGGGGCTTCCTGCGTTGGATTCTCCTTGATACCAGAGAACGCCTTTGATGGGGAAGTTGTGAAATGGCGCAATCATACCGTTGTAATTGCCAATCGGCGTATTTTGGAAAAATGGCGTTCCTCCTGCTGGCGGTGGGCATGACAGGGCGCGCTTGTATTTCCAATTTAGAGTGAGATCGATGGTCTGCCCATTCGCAAAAAGCAATTTTCGCTCTTTTCCAACGGTAAATCCACCTGTTCCGCCAACAGCAATAACTCTAATCGCAATAAGATTTTTACCTGGTTTTAAATTAGAAACGATATAATCACGAGGTGGATATTGGTAGCCGATTCCGCCAATTTGCTCGCCGTTTATATAAACTTCATCGGCATCAATGATGGTTCCTAAAATTATGTCGGCTGACTTAGATGCCAGTTCGGTAGGAATTTCGATTACTTTTCGCAACCAAACGCTACCGCTTGCTTTTAAATCATCCACTTCATCCCAAGATGTACCTAAATCAATTGTTTTCCAGTCCTGATCATCAAAATCCTCACTTTGCCAGCTTCCGTTCAAACCACGGTCGTAGCGATTGAGTTTTTCAAACCATGCATCGCTGATTTTTTGTCCTTCTCTGGTCATTTTCTCCATATAACCTGGTTTGCGACAAAGGTCTGCTTTTGCTAGCGCCTCTGGATCATCAGATAGTGCTGTGCGAGACATCCATGATTCAATAGGGGTACCTCCTAGTGCCGAAAGAATGATGCCAATGGGAACACCCGTTTCGTTATATACTTTATTAGCGAAAAAGAAAGCTGTCGCTGAAAATTTCTCCATATGTTCAGGGATTGCCGAGATCCATGTTGCTTCTGGAATTTCAAATTGCGGTTTGTCGAAATTGTAGTTCATTGGCACGTGGTATTTCCTGATCTTGGGGTTGTGCGTATTTTTGTTGTAATCGCCAAACATGCGCCTTGTTCTGAGCATATTGATTTCCATATTGGATTGCCCTGAGCAGATCCAGACGTCGCCAATGAGGATATCGTTCACCACTTGCACCTCTTCGGCAGTTTTTACTGTCAAAACATACGGTCCTCCTGCTACAAATGATGGTAAAATGACTTGCCAACTCCCCTTTGTATCGACCGTCGACACATAGGATTTTCCGTTAAAAGTAATGGTCACCTCACACCCAACATCACCCTTACCCCAAATTCTAACGGGTAACTCACGCTGTAAAATAACACCATCTGTAAAAATATTTGCTAATAATTTATTTTTCATCCAATCAACACCTTGCTTTTGATATTGTAAGTATACCATAAATCGACCACTTTGTTCAACAAGCAAACAAAGCTGCTCAAAAAAAGACATCATTAAGATGTCTACATCATCAAGATGCCTTAAGCTGCCACGACTTACTAAATCATTAATAACATAGCAATACTCATAAAAATCAAAGATATGATAATAGCTAAACTTCCCGCAAGGCCATAGACCCCTTCATCCCCACCAAATTCGGTCGCTTGTATTATAGGCAGGTTACCAATTGGGGATAAAAAAGCAAGGACGAGAACTTGGCGCATAAATAAGTCGATCGGTAGTAAAAAGAATGCAATGCTAGCGAAAATTATCAGCGTTATATAGCGCGATAACAGCAATTTCCGAACAATCACCCATCCTTCTTTATGTAGATGGATGCGCAAAAATAAGCCGATGGTAAACATTGCCACAAACGAATTGGCACTAGCTAAAAAGCGCAAAGGTGGCAATATCTGTTCTGGAATGGTCAAGGAAAAAACAGAGAGTAAAAACATTCCCAAATAGACAACAAAGACTGGAGATTGAACGAGCTTTTTTAAGACGCCCATCAAAGAAGAATCTGCCCCATCTTTACCCGTCATCTTCGAAGCAAGGACAAGTGTGCCGCCTGATAGCATAAAGGCATTTCCAATATCAAACATTCCCACATAAGCAACCGCAGAAGGGATTAATAAATGAACAAAGGGAATGGTAAAACCACCAATATTATAACTACTAACCGTCAACATCATCGCACCTTGATCCTCAGCTGACATTTTTCGACTTTGAATATAGCCAACAAACGCAAGAATGACATTGCTAAATAAGCCTAAGGCAATCAAGCCTAAGGCAATTAAATTTATTTGCGTTCCGTTGACACCTACGATAACCGTTGCTGGTAGTGTGATATAGACAATTAATTTAGATAAAGTTTTCCCATCTTCTTGCTTAAATAAGCCGACTTGTTTAAGCAGAAAGCCGAGCAAAATCGTCAGTAAAAAACTGAAAGAATGAATAAAGATATCTCCCATTTTTGCCTACACCTCCTACGGCGAATTTTTAACTTAGTAAAAGCGAGAACTTAGTCCTCGCCGACTTTTACTTTACCTCAAAAAGAAGCTCAATACTTGCAAACTCTTCTAACTTTTTCAGATGAATGTGCACTTCGTCATCAGTTAACGTTACTTCAAAAGACTCACCCCACAAAGTTTCCCAGTATTTTAATGGTCCTGTTTCAAGAGGCATTTTAATCACTATATCTGCAATCGTAACAACTTCTTTTAGCGGTCTTTGTGATGTTCCTGTTGTATTCACCAAAGCAAGCACAAATTGTCCGACTTTTTCCCGATTTTCTAAAAGATTTACATGGACACTACGCGGCGCATCAACTGTGATCTTATAATCACTCACTACATAATCGATGGCATTTTTATAAATCGCCGTAAAATCTTCATGACCATTCGTAAAACACAATGCATCTAAAGTATTCGCAAAGTAAACCACTTTTCCTTTTCCGTAACTATGCGTTGTAATTACTGGATATTCAGTTTTCATCTCAGTAACCCATGCATATTCAGGCGGCTGATTTGGTATAAATGGCACGCGTGTCGTCACAACATCAGCACCTTCTGATTTAACAAGTAAGGTCTGCCCACCTGTCATCAGCATGTCCGTATCATCTACTGTTTTCAAAACAGGATTATTTTTCTCGACAACCCACTGATATGTATCTTCCGATGTATCAAGCTTAATCCCAGTGTAGCTAACACCGAATAAATCCTTCATCCCGAAATCGTCACGAGGTTTTCCCGATTCATCATATAGAGATGTCTCAAAACTAGCAATAAGCCCACCACCATTATACACGTAATCGCGAATAACTTCAATATCTTGATCAGAAATAAAAGCACCATTAGGGATTAAAATAGCTTTAACCCCTTCTAATTTAGCTGCTGAGAACTCAAAGCTAGGTAAAAAACCGTACTGAATATGCTCTTCGAGTAGTACCCGCTCAATGCCTTTAATATGAATGCCAAATTGATCGATTTTTTCATCAGCTGAGCAGTATCGTTCTTGTGTTGTGGCGCAGTAGTAAATGCCGACATCCATGACAGGCGTCGACCATGAAAGCCTATCAGAATTATTTGTCAGATAATTATAGACAGGTTGCTCGCTATAAGCATTGCGTCGATCGTAGGTTTTAGCAGGATTTTGACCGTTGAAATAACAATTCCAAATCCCACCTCCTACACTAGCAATTTCCCAAAGCCACATTCTTGTTTCTAAAGCTGAATCACTGATATAACGCCAACGTGTCCCATTACCTCCTGTGATGATAACGGGCTGTTTATCTGGTGCCAGTGCTCTTGAGAATCGGGTAGTCGTTGCCGCATTACTAATGATATCATAAACGCGATTTTCCACAGAGGAGTGACTAGCACTCATAAATACACAGCTAACGATAAAATCAAAGCTTTTTTTCGCATTTACATGACTAATTCCCGTTGCCTTTGCAAAATGATCACTATAAAGATCGAAAATCTCGGCACAGTAAGCTTTCTCATCACCATGCTTTTTCGTTGCCTTTCTCATTCGTTCAATGTGGAAATCGGCTGATTTGATTTTCCATGCATTAAAATCAGCAAACTCAGGCGTTGCCAATGTCTCAAAAAAGTCTGCACCCGCAGGAATTTTTGGAATTTGACCGCCAACCTCTAATTCATAAGAAGCACGACAACTCTTACAATAACAAGGTCCCCAGTCAAAACCTAATGAATTTTGCCAAATGCCATCAATATCGTAAGTCGTTAATAAATAATCGATAAATTGCTCTGCATGTTCATTTGTATAACGAGAATGATAACACGGTTGATAAATACCAGCACCACGATAAGTCGCAAGGCGCGGATTTCCAAATTCATCACACGAAAACCAATCTGGATGTTGTTCATATCTTTTCTTTTCAACCCCTCTAAAATCAACCCTCACAATGATCCTCAACCCTGCTTCGCGAATTGCTTGAGATGTTTCATGTAGAATGTCCTTAGTCATAAACTGATTTGGATTTGCCATGTCAAAGGGGTAGTCAAAAAAATCAATCACCCCTCCGGCATTAAGGACGAGACAGTTAGCATTCACTTTTTTCATATAAGCAACTATTTCTTTTGCATCATAAGAAATTATATCTGGTTCACGCAAGACAGTTTGCATAAATCTTAAATTTTCTTGATACCAATACTTTTCCAATGAGGTTCACCTCTTTCACCAAACTTGATTTTTACTTCGTACCGCTAAGCGCAATACTTTGAACAATATGTTTTTGGAGAATTAAAAATAGTACAACAAGTGGAATTGCACTTAAAACTGCCACCGCCATCCGAGGTCCAAATATAATAGCATCTTGTTGTGAATTAAACATGGCGACTCCGACAGAAAGCATCTGTCTAGTTTGGGTTCTAATTGTAACAAGCGGCCATAAATAATTATTCCAGTGGTGAATAATTTGTAAAATGCTCAAAGTTGCTATCAATGGCTTCGATAAAGGAATGATGATTCTAAAAAATATTTTCCATTCTCCAGCACCATCAAGATAAGCAGATTCACGCAATTCATCAGGAATTCCATTCATATTTTGCCTCGCAAAGAAAGTCCCAAATACGTAAGCAAAACTTCCTAGAATAAGTGGAAACCAAGTATCTAATAATCCTAAATCTCGATATAAGACAAATAATGGAATCATTCGAGATTCGAAAGGTATCATCATAACAGCCAACATAAAGACAAACCAAAAGTTTTTAAACTTAAATTTGCCCTTAGCGAAAGCATAACCGGCGGTCAATGCAAAGAAAACTGAAATGACAGTGTTAGTTAATGTAACAAAAATAGTGTTGAGAAATAACCGTGTCAAAGGAATTGTCGAGAATGCAAATTCATAATTTCTCATAGAAAATTCTGATGGTAATAATGAGAATTCCGGTAATCTTACAGTTGCTCCAGCATCAAATGATAAAATAACAGCCCAATAAACTGGGATTAAGATAATAATTAAAATCCCCAGTAGCATCAATATTGTTATCAATCGTGGAATTTGTTTTCTTTTCATACTTATCGCCTCCTACTTCACTGTCTTTTTGAAAAAGCCAGTGAAATGCAAGTTAATTAAGGTTATCACTAGTGTAATCACAAATAGAATCATCGCACCAGCAGATGCAATCCCAAATTGTGGCGTTTCAAAACTGAACGAGAAGATAAACATCAGCATCGTTTGAAGGACTCCACCTGGTAATCCGGCTGCACTATTTCCACCAATAATAAACAGGTCGGTAAAGCGTCCCAATCCACCGATGACACTGGTTATGAATAAAAACGCAAAACAATGCATCATATTAGGGATCGTAATATACCACCAGGCTTTAATCGAAGTCGCTCCATCAATCGAAGCTGCCTCATAAACATCCGATTCGATCGATTGTAAACTGGCTAGATTAATCAACATAGAATAGCCTAAACCACCCCAAATTGCCATTAAGCTAACCCCAAATCTAGCAAATGCAGGATCAGACAACCAACCAATAATAACAGGTCGTCCCACAATGGTAGATAAAGCATTGTTAAGGAGTCCTCCGTTTGAACGCAATATAACTTGAAATATCAAAACCACTGCTACGCCAGTGATAATATTGGGTAAATAAAAAGCTGCACGGAAAAAACCTTGCCATCTACTACCACCCAAACCATTAATTAAAGAAGCTAGAATAAATCCTAAAGGGATGGTTAATAAACTAAATAACGTCAACAAAAAAGTATTTGAAATTGAGCGTATAAATACCGGGTTATTAAGCAACATTGTATAGTTTCGAAACCCGATAAAATCCTCTCCAAAGCCAAGTACGGACACATTGTAAAAACTGTAGCGTACCGTGCTAAACAATGGAATATAAGTAAATAAAATCAAGGTGATAATCGGAATGATAATGAAAGAGTACCATACCATTTCACGTTTAAACGCAAACCATGTTGCACGTTTTTTTCTCTCCATGATTACTTTCCTCCAAGCTAGACGATGTATGTTAATCATACGACATCTTCATTTAATAAATTTGGAACTAAGGAGTCTCCCCTAGTTCCAAATTATAAGCAATCTATTGAATTTAATTTTTAGCGTAAGCTATCCATCGCTAGCCTACGCTATCGACCGCTAGCGTAAGCTATCGAGGTGATTATCCACCGCTTCTTGGATCGCCTCAGCTGCTTCCTCAGCATTCATCGTATTTCTAAACATTTCATTCAACGCTAACTGAACAGCACTTGGAATGATTGGTAAAGTCGTGCTGTCATACCATTCGCTTGTTTGAACTGAGAAGTTGTCAGCTTGATGTGTTAAAATATGCTCAATAGCTGCAAAGTATTGAGAAGACATGCTACCTCTTACTGCATCTAATCCAGCAATGTTATTTGGAAACTGGTGAACGCGAACTAACCAGTCTTGAACAAATGGATCTTCAACCATAAAGCGAATAAATTCCCATGCCCAATCTTGATTTTCACTGTTTCTAGCAATTGTCATGTTCCAATCACCCATATGACTTGAAGTACGTCCTTCGTTAACCCCACCTTCGATATTTGGAAGTGGTAAAAACATAAAGCGATCAGTTAAACCAGCAGCTGCAATCGCATTGTATTCTTCAAAAGCAGATTGGTTTAGGTACATGGCAATATTATTGTTTTCTGTTGCAGTAAATTCTAAGTCGAAACCTTCAATATAGTCAGGACTTGCAAATTGATATAACGCATTAATAAAATCTAGTGTTTGATGAACAGCTGGATTATTGAAATTAATTTCCGAATCTAATAATGAATCACCAAAAGAAATACTTTGCGCATCCATAGCACGAGCCGCCCAAATAAAGTTTTGTTGCACATTGTTATTTGGCAGTAAACTAATTCCATAATTTTGAGCACCCGTTTCAGGGTTGATACCAGTGGTTGCCTCAGCAACTGCTAGCATATCATCTAGCGTCCAATTTACATCAGGTAACTCAACACCCCACTCTTCAAAAATCTGCATGTCTACAACCACAACAACAGGATTTACCGCTACGCTCATCCCAAGTGCAGTTAGCGACTGAAACGCTCCACCATCAGCAATTCGGCGCCAAGCCAAAGTACTAACAGCATCATTAACACTAGGATCTGCCGCTAAAAATCCAGTTAAAGGCTCAACGATATCTGGGATAGACGCTGCGTGCACAAGGACATCAACATCCCCAGCTAGCGCTGCTGTTTGAAGTGAAGCTTGCCAGTTATCCCAAGGAAGAGCATCTATGTTAAGTGTAACATGTGGATGTAGTTCATTCCAACGCGCAATAACCTCTCCATATCCAGGTCGTTGTACACCAGAAACTAAATCTATTGCTCCATTTTCAGTTACGCTAGCAAAAACACCTGGTCCGATAATATTAAGTGTGATCGGTTCTTCATCATTTGTCTCAGGCGCTCCATTCCCAGCTTCTGTTGCAACCGTGCTATCTGTAGCATTATTATCAGCAGTGTCATTGCCGCCATTATTATCACATGCAACCAACAATAAACCAAAAAATACAAAACTAACTAAAATCAAAATTCTTTTTTTCATCATCGTCACTCCTATTATGTTTTCAAAATTTTTGCGTTCCATAGTTTTTATGTTACACAATTCTATTAAGTTGTATGCCATCTAACCAAGAATCTAAACTATCAAACACTATTTGTGCTCGTTTTTCCATGGATTCTTCACTCAAATATGCGATGTGTGGTGCTACAATCGTATTCGGCGCATTTAATAACGGATGCTCCTTTGGAATCGGAGGCTCCATCTCATAAACATCAATACCTGCAGCGCCTATTTTCCCTGTTTGCAATGCCTTAGCAAGTGCCTCACTGTTAACGATTGGACCTCTTGCTGCATTGATAAAGATGACTCCATCTTTCATTTTGCTAATCGCTTCTTCATCAATTAATCCTCGTGTTGAATCCATCAACGGACAGTGCAAACTAATTATATCCGACCGCTCTAGTAACTCATCCATAGTGACATGTTCCACGTTAGGAAGTTCCACCGTGAGTGGATTATAACCTAAGACTTCACAACCAAATGCATTGAACAACTCTGCTGTTCGCCCACCTATGGCACCTGTCCCTATGATTCCCACTGTTTTTCCTTTTAATTCATTACCAACTAAATTCCCAACTACACCGCTTGAACGCGTCAATGGATCTACTTGAGGTATTTTCCGCAATAATGATAAAGTTAAAGCTAAAACTAATTCTGCAACTGAGTCATTTGAATAACCAGATGCATTGCTCACAGCAATCCCTTTTTCCTTGGCAAGCGCAATAGGAATATGGTCAACACCAGTAAAGGCTACATTGATAAACTTCAGTTTTTCACATGATGCTACTACCTCAGGCTGAAGCGGCATATTAGCAAGCATCAATACATCCGCACTTTCTAGACGATCTATTTGCTTTTTGACGTCTAAGTCCTTTTCGTAAAAAACAAATTCATGACCTTTTTGTCTTAACCTGTCCACATAAGAATTAAGTTTGCCCTCACTTATTCCTATTGATTCCATAAGTACAATTTTCATCATACACCTCCAACATTCGAAATGAACGTTTCAAATAATGAAACTCTGTTTCGTTTATGAGAATCATTATACTGTGAAAGTGATATCTTGTCAAGGGAATTTTTGAAATTTTAAACACAAACTTGTATTTTCTTGCGACATGATGTAAAATAGAGTTTCAAATATTAAAACGAAAGATGTGAATCCCATGCTACAAAAAGAAGTTTCATCAAGTAACCAGTCCTCTGACAAACTGTTAAAAATTTTAGAATACTTGTCAAACCAGTTAGAACCCATCGGCCTTATTGAAATCTCAAAGGCGCTTGAAATGAACAAAAGTACTGTTCTTAGATTTTTAACAACACTATTGAATAATCATTATCTTATGCAGGATGAAACGACTTCCAAGTATTACTTGACGCATAAAATCTGTGCGCTCGGTGCACAAGTCAAAGATAATAGTAAACTTTCAACTCTAGTCGAGCCATACTTAAGGCGAATTTCACAGAAGGTTGGTGAAACAGCTTGCTTTGCGATAAACCAGGATGATCAGTTAGTCTATGTCAATGTCATCGAAGCTCCAGGTAAAACTGTCAGAGCGATGCAAAAAATTGGTCATACAGCACCTATGCACTCCTCTGGAATTGGTAAACTTTTTTTGACTGAGTATGCCGAACGTGAGTTAGATCAGATCATATCTAAACATGGTCTTCCCAAATATACTGATTTCACCCTCACTACAAAAGAGAATTTATTGCAAGAACTCGCAATCATTAAAAGCAACGGTTATGCCAAAGATAATGAGGAATGGGAAGTTGGGACTAGATGTATCGCTTTTCCAGTTTATGATTATTCTCATACTATTAAATTCGGTCTTAGTGTAACTGGTCCGTCTGCCAGACTAACTGATGCTTATATGGAGCATTGGAAATCTTATCTATTCGAAGAAGCAAATAAAATTTCGAAAGTCTTAGGCTTTTGATAAGCGCAAGAGAAAACACAGCTGAATTGCTCAAATTATGCAACTCATCTGTGTTTTTAAAATTTTACAATTTCGGAACTTCAAAATCTAAAACTGCACCGTTGGTTTCAATAACTTTCTGATACCAATAGTAGGAATCTTTCTTAAATCTATTTAAAGTCCCACTATCCTCCGCTTCTTCACGATCGATAAAAACAAAACCATAACGCTTCTGATAACCATTTAACCAACTTAATAAGTCAGTAAAAGACCATGTGCAATAAGCTAAGATTTCACTTCCCTCATCGATAGCTATTTTCATTTCTTCGATATGCGTTTTGATATAGTTAATGCGGTATGGATCATGGATACGACCACTTTCTTCCTGTTTATCAAATGCACCTAATCCGTTTTCTGAGATAATGATTGGCAAATCATAGCGGCTTGTAATGTCGCGACAACAGGCGCGCAATCCTACTGGGTCAATTGTCCAACCCCAGTCAGTCGCACCTAAATATGGATTTGTTGGGTTTTTATAAAGACCTGGCACACCATGAACTTTAATCTCTTGCTTTGTGCCTGTGTTATTCATTTCATGGTTTGCTTTAACCCCTCCAACAGGATTGTATTCTGCAACAGAGGTCTGATAATAATTCACACCCATAAAGTCTACTTTCGAAGCAGCTTCTTTAAGCACTGCTGAATCGTTATCTTCTATAATTGGTGCCAAGCCACGATCTTCTAAATGTTTGAACGCTGATTTTGGATAACGTCCAAATGCATAAACATCCATCCACCAGTAATTTCTAAAGTCTTCAAAATTCATTCTAGCAATATTATTCTCAGGCTTACAATCTAGCGCATAAGCTGGATAATGGGCATGACTTGCTCCAACTAGAGCATCAGGATATAGCTCTTTTAAAACAAGGACAGATTTCGCATGAGCCATATGAGCATGATGGTTGACTTGATAGAACATCTTTTCGTCATCTTTCTTGCCTGGTGGATGCATTGCACTCATCCAACCAAGTCCTGTAAAAATACTTTGCTCGTTCATAGTAATCCAATGTTTGACGCGATCGCCATAACGTTTAATGATAGTGGTCGCATAATTGACAAAATCATCAACAATCTGTCGATTTTCCCAACCACCGTATGCTATTTCTAGTGCTTGTGGCATATCCCAATGATACATCGTGACCATCGGAACGATGTCGTTGTTAAGACATTCGTTAATAATATTGTCGTAAAATTGCAATCCTAATTCATTCACGGTACCAGTTCCATTCGGTATTACTCGTGGCCATGAAATTGAGAATCGATAAGTCTTTAATCCCATCTCTGCCATAAGGGCAATGTCTTCTTTGTAACGGTGATAATGGTCGACTGCCTTGTCTCCTGTTGTTGCTTTAAAGGTTTTTCCTGGGATACGCACAAAGGTGTCCCAATTACTTAATCCTTTACCGTCTACATCGTGGGCGCCTTCTATTTGATAGGCTGCTGATGCACTACCCCATAAAAACCCTTCTGGAAATCTGTTGTCTTCTTTCATTTTCTCACAACTCCTCACATTACTGCTTTAATTATATCGCATTTCTGTGAAAAATCAAACTTTTTTTTCAATTTCCTTAAAATCTTTTCACTCAAAAAAGACAGCGAACTTCCTCATTTTCAGAATATTCTCTGTCTTAATTTTGAACTACCACACCACCAATGGGTATAGGTTATGTTTGATAAACAGTTAGTCAATATGTCTTTTGTTAAAGTTTCCCCATTTTTTAGGGGTGCTATTCTTTACCCTCTAAAAAATGGGGAAACTTTAATCTGATTTATATTGACAATTCAGGAAAGAAAAGCGAAAAATAGCCATGATTAGTAATAGGATGCTTAATATACCCGCAAGATAAATAAGCAATGTTATCCCGTTTAGAGGAACCAGAAATAAAGGAATTACTTCTTCATAAGAGAACGGTTCTGTGATTGGAACACCAAAGCTCACTCTCACTAAGTGCAAAAAATCATCTAAATTTTCGGCAGCTCTTACTTCATTCAAATTTTGAAACAGACTGCCTAAACGAAACCTCATCATCCAATTTGAAAGCATGTGTCCGATAAAGCTAAATAAAATACCTAACACGACATAGTTAACAAGCCATTTAATCCTAAACTGCTTAAAAGATTGATCATTTCGAGTAGCATAGCAAATTACTCCGCCAATAACAAGTAAATGAATTACCAAAATCACCCCTAGAAATATCAAACCATTTCTCACCACACCCATCCCATATAAAATTTCAGGCGCACCATTGGGTACGATTGAAAAGGTATAAAAATCTGGTAACAAAGCAGGTAAATTTTCTTCAAAAGCTTCTAAATCCGCGAGATTTTCTAAAGTGAAAGTAACGTTTTTATAGAAATCCTCTACTTCTGAAAACCCATGACTTTCAAACTCCGCTAATATATTAGGATGCCAAATAAAATGATTCGGAACAAAAATGTTATTTAAAGCTTGTTGCCGAATAAGATGACCGTCATCTCCAAAAGGAACGGGCGGGATGTAAAAAACACCGATGATTTCAAATTTTGACGGCAAGAGTTTGCAACTTTCTTCATATAAAAAACACTCATCATCAAGGGTATTACCTTGACCACTATCATTTGGATGAAAGATAGCATGATATAATGTAAATTGCGTTCCGATGGAAAAACCATTGGCGTAAAATACTTCTTCTGAAATAATCACAGGTGTAACGCTCTCGTTGGTTGGCATCATTTCTAATTCTGATTCTTCAAAAAATCGTCCTTGGACAAGAGAAATAAATGGCGTTTCAAAAGCAACTGGCCGCATTTTTTCTGTTCCAATCGGTGTAAATAAATTCACATGACTTTCCGAGAAACGATATTGCTCATGGTTTTCTAATTCAACTGTCCCAACCCAACCAAAGCGATCGATAGCCTGATAATATGCAACTTCATCAAGATTACCAATGTATTGGATTTTTCCTAAATTTAAATGTTCTCTTCCTTCTGGAAATTCTTTTTCGAGCTCGATGATATACCTATCAAAATCGAAATAAGGTATCACCATCAACTGATGTGAACTTCGATCAATGCCATTTAAAGACATGACACCCGTTAAAAACATGGCGACGAACAAGGTTAAAGAACAAAGCACTAAGCTTAATCCAATTTTTAATGACTTTCTCATCTTAGATCTCCTCTCATACATCTCTTAAATCAGCCTATTTTTCCTTGCGTTAAAGTATCCTTCACGTTTAACTCTAATATATATAAAGCAGGCGCAATCGTTGCAAGTATGACCGTTACTAAGCCAATCACATAAAACAAAACAATGGTTCCACCATCAAGAGAAACGCTAGAGAAAGCAATCAATTCGTCCAAGGTGAATTCTCGAATCATTCCAAACATTTCCGCATACATGTTGAGTTGACGCCCCGCTATTTCCGAACTTGTCATCGCCGATGACACTTCATTACGTAATAAAAGTCGGGAAAATTCGCTAGCGATGATGTTACCAATCAAAACAGAAACAGTCATCCCCAAAAAATAGACAATACCAACTTCCATGATCAATTGAACAATAATCTTGACCTTTTTCTCTCCTAATGCCAAATAAACACTGAGCTCATGTTTTCTGTCTCGTAAATAGAGTAAAATAAGGAGCATTAAAACGAGTAACATACTACCGATTGCAAAAATTAAAATTTGATTCGCCAATACTTGCACAGGGTTTAAACTTATTATCAATGGATCAAACAGAAAAAAGAAATCTTCGAAGTAAAAAAATTCCGGTAACAATGGTGTGGCTGCTTCAACAAAAGCATCTAAGTAATATGGACTTTCTAAAATAAAAAAAGCATTGGCATGAACACCTTCCCAAGGAAAAGGTTCTAAAATATTGAAAAATTCACGTGTAAACCGTTCATTTTCAATCCAATCAAATGTCAAGCGTTCTGCTTTCCAGTTTGGAATAAAAAACGTGTTATAGGTCACATCATCTCTAAACGCATCAACATTCTGAAAGTCAATCTCCCAAGTTCCGATTAATTGGAAATTATAACCCTTGTAAATTTGTCTGTAGTCAGGTTGTTGCCATACATCATCTAATGTTAAGTCGGTAAAGCCCCCTTCAGGTACAATCACATCATCTAGTGGCTCAAACCAAAAACGATACAACGAAAAAACATCACCAATATCTAAACCATTTAATTGTGCAACTTCACGCGACATTAATAAGGGGGTCGGTTCATCATCAAGAGGCATCATTTCTGAGTCGACAAATAATCTCCCCTCATACAATTCCAACAAGCCTGCTTCAAAGTGGATTATTTCAGCTCGTGAAACACCAATAGTTAAAAAAATAGTTTGTAAATACTCAGAACCAATCTCAGTCCAACCTAACATCCCTTCCGGTTCATACCTATCAAAAGGTGAAAACAGTGAAAAGTCATAGCTGTAATCATAGGCATCAACATGTGGCAGAGACCCGATGGTTCTGATAAGGTCACCATTAAAGGTCGTTAAATTTTCAGATGCATGAATCGTGATCGCTTCTTCTCCATAAATCGGATGTGCTTCAATCAATAAATCCATATCAATACTTAGTGTTACAATGACAGGTAAGTTTCGTAAGATATGGGCATATGTTTGGTTCATTGACCTGTTTGCAGTCAGTGCCGTAATAACTGTTAAACTTAGTAAAACAACTATTCCAAAAAGCAACAGCGTTTTACTCATTTGCCTTATAATACTAATCATAGTGCGTTTAAAAATCGTCATAAAATTCTCACACTCCTTTATCATTAGGTGTTTTATTGCGACAAAATATAAAAAGATCCCCTTCACATAACATTCATTGTTAAATGAAGGGACATTATATTAATCTAACGTAACACCACTACCAAATGCCAAAATCTGAGCATTTCCTGCACTCGATGGTATGTTCGCCGGCGTGCGTGCAGTGACCCCATTGCGACCCGAAACAACAAATGAATTCGCTGTTATGTTAGTGCCCGGAATACCGATAATAATCTGTGCTCTGGCAGTGCCAGTTCGAGGGGAAGCTATAACAACGCTAAATTCTCCCCAGAAGACAGGGTTATTTGGACCACCATGATTCAATGTCTGACGTGCACATGTCAACCTATTTGCACACCCGCTTGCCACACCGCTTCCTAATTGTGCAGATTGTGCAATCGGTCCAGTCAGTGCAAATACAAATGCAGCCGTCACAATAACACCAAACGAAGCCAATACTTTTTGATATTTTTTCATAATCTTTCATCTCCTCCAAGTTGCATTTTCATGCAGAGCTCTATTTGATATTTCCAATAATACCATGAAAATGAATGAAAACATATACCACATTTAGACAAATTTTAAGATTTTACCAAAATTCTTCTGAATTTTCAAAATTAGCTTGAATAATACCTAGTTCTATCCCACGCCGAACAGCTACTTCTTTTGAAGGTGTTTCAAGTTTATGATTAATATTCTTTACGCATGCCTTAACCGTGCTTACACTAATGTCAAGTTCTTCTGCAATCACTGTTTGATTTTTCCCCAGTGAAAGAAGTTTCAAAACCTCTTCTTCCCTTGGAGCTAAGAATTTCTGGCTTTTTTGAGCTAAAGGAACTATTTTTTTGCCAGAAATAATTCTTTCGATATCACCAATTATATCCTCCGATATCAAACTTACCAAATGAATGTAGCGAGTTCTTGACTTCTCGACCCAAGCCTTTAACACATGGTTACACAAAAATGCTATCTTCACATTTGAATTTTTTTCCCTTAAAACATCTGCCACTTTGAAACAATACTCAAAATTCCTAATGGTAGTCACTGCTAAAAAAATGTCAACATCAGAAAGCTTAACTTTATCAAAAAAATCATTATTATCTAAGAACATCCGAACAGAACAACAGTTAATTTGAGCCTCAACTAACCCTTTTAACTCATTTCTAAACTTACTTTCTTCACCTAAAATCAAAATATTCATATCCCATACCACCGTTATTTTTTATATCCTTTTGCTAAAAATGAGGTTTGTTGCCACTTGGAATCCCCTCCCCCCTTTTCAAAACCTTTTGCAAAAAGTATATACGAGTAGCTTCTTCAAGTCAAGCTTTTTTGTTTAATTTTGTCAAAAAAGTGAAAGAAGTCGCTTTTTTAAGCTAAAAAGTCATTTAAGTGGTTTAAAAAACTTGGCAAACTATTCGATCCTAAAAATTGAACTTTCATATTGAGGTTGAAATCACTTATTTAACGCTGAAATCATCCTATTAAATATCTGAGTGGTAAATTATTTATAATCCACCTATAATTAATTGGTTTCCAAAAGAACAAATATAAGCAAAAAAAGCCGACAAATTGTCGACTTAAGCTTGATCATTCTTTAATTGCTACAAAAATGCCAATGTATCACGAGCAATCATAATTTCTTCGTTGGTCGGAATTACAAAAGCTTTGATTTTCGAATCTTCAGTTGAAATTAATATTTCTTTTCCGCGTGTGGAATTCGCTTCTTCATTAATCTCAATCCCTAAAAATGCCAATCTTTCTAAAATGGCTTTTCTAACAGGTGCTGCATTTTCACCGATCCCTGCTGTGAAAACAATGGCATCTGCGCCACCTAGTGTTACTAAATAAGAACCAATATAATCAGTGATGCGCTTGATAAAAAGCTCAAATGCGATTTTAGCACGCTCATTACCAGTATTTACGCCAGCTTCAATATCGCGCATATCTGAGCTAAGTCCTGAAATACCTGCAAGACCCGACTGTTTGTTTAAAATATCTACTACTTCTTCAACATTAAGCCCTTCTTTTTCCATCACATAAGGAATAATCGCTGGATCAACATCACCACTACGCGTTCCCATCATAATACCAGCAAGCGGTGTGAATCCCATGGTCGTATCAATTGAAACACCACCTTTGACTGCTGCTAGCGATCCACCATTTCCTATATGAACTGTGATAATCTTAGTATCCTCAATCGGCATTCCTAATAATTCCACCGCACGCTCCGATACAAATTGATGAGATGTACCATGGAAACCGTATTTTCGGATAGCGTGTTTTGTGTATAAGTCATATTTAACTGGGTAAAGGTATGAGGTAGTTGGCATCGTCTGATGAAAGGCGGTATCAAATACTGCGACTGCGACTGCATTTGGTAATTTTTCCTGAAAAGCTTTAATCCCAGTAATGTTAGCTGGATTATGAAGTGGTGCTAAATCTGATAATTCTTCAAGCACAGCCATAATTTCTGATGTAACAACCGCTGATTTTGCGAATTTTTCACCGCCATGAACCACACGATGACCTACGCCTGAGATGTCGTCGAAACTTTCAACGATTTTATTTTCAATTAAAGCGTCAACCAATAACTCAACTGCTTTGGTGTGGTTCGGGATATCCAATGTTTGTTTGATTTCTTCATCACTAAATTCTATGTTAAAGATTCCGTCTTCAAGACCAATCCTTTCCACCAACCCCACTGTTAATACCTCCTCAGAAGGCATTGCCAGTAATTGGAATTTTAATGAAGAACTACCCGCATTAATTGCTAAAATTTTTGTCATTAAACTCACTCCTGAATTTTTATATTTGATTTTTATAAGCGAACACAACCAAGTATTTCCTCTTAACCACGCGCCCATTCGTTTATTTTAACCCATTTCTCAATTTTAGTCAACATTGTGCGAAATTCTTCAATGTTTCCAAAATTTGGAAAATGTCCGACAAGCACTTCTTTAGCGAGGCTACTACCATTTTTATGCTTCTTAATCACAAAAATACTCTTCTGTTTACGGTCGTCCTTAAAGAGAGTTGTTGGCAGTTGAAGTAGCATGCCTATTTCCGCTTTTTTTGTCACAACCTCATGGAATTTTGCTGCATGTTCTTGAGAAAAAAAGTCATTTCCAATCACATAAATCCCGTACCCACCGTCGGCTAGGTAATTCAAATGGTTTTCCACAAGCAAATAAGGTAAATAATTACAACCTGCCTGCGCTAATTTAGAATTCACATCTGCCGCCTCGACTAGTCCTGTATTCGGCAAATCGCCAATAATCACATCGACCTTCGGTAGTGCCATGGCACGGGCTGATGATTGATGGAAGAATTGCACATCGTAATCTTGCATGTCGGCCATCATTTTTGAAAGTTGTAACATTTGGTAATTATCGTCAACTCCATAAACGGCAAGCGGAGCTACCTCGAGCGCATTGAGAAGTGCTGTTAATAAATTCCCTGTGCCGCAGGTTAAATCAGCGATTTTTAAATTTTTGACATTAGGCGTTAATTTTGTAACAAGGTGTCCGATAATTAGAGCGATTGAGTCGGGTGTCATATTATCAAGTGGCACATTGTCAGCCTTGAGCCCTTTAAGAAGCGCCAATTGCAAAGCTTTTCTGACCTCTTCTACTTCGAATTCTGTTTCGTTTAGCTTTTTTGCCAAAGCGAAGAGCTTGATTTCAATTTCCATTTCCACCTCTTGCTTCACGTCGGCAGTAACAATATTCTCACCCGTTGCGCACAAGGCATCTAAATAGCGCATATTGGCGTGCTCAACGAGTAGCATGGTCATTTCGTCAATAATGTCGTATAAATTTTCGATTGTTTCGTGTTTCATGAGGATTCACCTATTCTTTTCAAAATTTCATCCTTCGCAGCCTTTTCCCACGAGTCATCAAGCGCCTCCAGCTTAACCTCATCCCCTTTTACCTCCAGCGCCGTCTTAATCAACCAGTCCGTAAGTTCCGGGTTCTTCGCCAAAAGCGGCCCATGCAAATAAGTCCCCACCGTATTCAAAAATCTACACCCTTCAAAACCATCACCATTATTTCCAAACCCTGAAACAACCCTCCCAAAAGGTTCCAATTCACCGATATAAGTTTTTCCTAAATGATTTTCAAACCCTGTATACACAGTACCATCTGTAGCTTTTAAAACGATATCCCCAACCATGCGTTCAGTGTGGGCTTCTGTGTAGAGTGGTAAAATTCCTAATCCAACCTCTTTTTCACCACGGTCGTCCACATAGTATTCACCTGCTAATTGATAAGCCCCGCAAATTAGAAGGGCGACTTTGCCACTATGAATATATTCTTTCAAAAGTACACCTTTTTCCTTACGCAAATCCTCCGCTACAATGGATTGCTCGTGAAACTGCCCGCCACCCATGAGGATAATGTCGTATAAATTGGG
>JGI24703J35330_11748595_pt1 | contig 21424 bp, 23 predicted proteins | sample TergutNt197P1_FD_35330 | JGI IMG/M metagenome (IMG submission 35330)
TTGCTTATTTGCCAAGTGAAAAAGTGATCGGATTGTCGAAATTAGCACGCATTGCTGATATGGTTGGACGTCGCCTGCAGCTTCAAGAGCGAATTGGAAAGGAAATTGCTGAAATTGTAGCGCGTATTACGGAAAGTAATGCTGTTTGTGTGCTTATTACCGGTTCACATAGCTGCATGACGGCGCGCGGTATTTCTAAGCCTGGTTCTACGACGACGACTTTGACATACGAAGGAGCAGCATTTGCAGAAAATCGTGAATTAAGGCAAGAATTTATGACATTAATAGGAAAGTAGAGGTGGTTAGTGTATGAACCAAATAGAAATAAAAGAATTGTTGATCCAAGGTTTGGCAGGAGTTGCAGTTTTGTTTTTAGGCTTTTTTCTTCTTTTCACCTCTTTTCCTGTGATGTTTGCATTGTGGGCGACGGGATTAGTAATGCTGTTTTTGCTAAAGCGTCAAAACCCCGAAATAGTTGAATCACAGAAATATAAAATTTTTCAAAAATTGTTGTACTTTCAAATCATCAACATCGTTTTCGCTTTTTTCTTTGTTCCGATTTTTAACACATTGGCTTTTCTTATCCCAATTATTGTGTTGATTCTGGCTATCAGTAAAGAAAGGCGTGCAGATCCTAAATTTATCAAATGGGCCAAATATATTGGTTTTCATTGTTTCAATTGGATTGTTTTGATGGTCTTGGTATTGCTTTTCCCAAATATCGGTGGAGAAGAAGCACTTTTCGGACTTTCGATGATTATGATTGTCAACGGCCTCCATGCAGTTTTTTACTTAAAAATAGAGAGAAAATTACCATCAAAGCGGAAATTTGTTATTTTAGGAATTGTTACGATAGTTATGATTTCTATGGCAATGAGCATGTTCCCACAAGAGGGTAACGTTTCTGTTTTTAACATCATCTTCGGAGGTTGAGTATATGGATGATAAAACATGCGTTGTCGTCTTCAGCGGTGGCCAAGATTCAACCACTTGTCTGTTTTGGGCAATGAAAAAATTTGAAAAAATAATAGCAATTACCTTTGATTATGGTCAACGTCACGCGTTAGAAATCGAAGTAGCAAAAGCTATCTGCAAAGAGCACAACATTGAACATCATGTGATTGACATGTCCTTATTAGCTCAATTAACCCCTAATGCTTTAACCAACCATTCCATCAAAGTCGACCATGAAAAAGGAAGCCTTCCTTCGACCTTTGTTCCGGCACGGAATTTGCTATTTTTGTCATTTGCAGGAGCAGTAGCTTATAACAAAGGTGCAAAACATTTGGTTACTGGAGTAAGCGAAGCAGATTTTTCAGGCTATCCAGACTGCCGGGACATGTTTATAAAATCAATAAATTTAAGCTTAAACTTATCAATGGATAGAGATTTTATCATCCATACACCATTGATGTGGTTAGATAAATCAGAAGTGTGGGAACTCGCTGACGCATTAGATAAGATGGCTTATGTGAAAGAAAAAACGCTCACATGTTATGAAGGAATAATCGCAGATGGCTGTGGCATATGCCCAGCTTGTGAGTTAAGGTTAAAGGGATATGAGAAATACATTACTAGGAGGACATAATATGTCAGAAATAAGAGTGAGATATGCACCGTCACCAACGGGAGATTTACATATCGGAAATGCGAGAACGGCACTGTTTAATTATTTATTTGCTAAAAGTCAAGGCGGAAAATTTATTTTAAGGATTGAAGATACAGATATTGCCCGCAACGTAGAAGGTGGCGAGGAGTCACAAATGAATTACTTGCGTTGGCTTGGAATTGAATGGGATGAGTCTGTGGATATTGATGGAGGCTATGGCCCATACCGTCAACTAGAAAGATTAGACATCTACCAAAAATATGCCCATGAATTAATCGAAAAAGGTTTCGCCTATAAATGTTACTGCACTAGTGATGAGTTAGAAACAGAACGCGATTCATTAGGTGCAGATGGCATTCATAACATTCATTATTCACGTCGTTGCTTAGAAAATCCACCTACTGATAGAGAAGCTTACGCCATTAGATTCAAAGTGCCAACCGATGTGACTTACGCCTTTACTGACATCGTCCGTGGTGATATTTCTTTTGAATCGTCCGACATTGGGGACTGGGTGCTAATGAAAGCAAATGGGATTCCAACTTACAATTTCGCCTGTGCTATTGATGATCAACTAATGAAAATAACCCATATATTCCGCGGAGAAGAGCATATTACTAATACACCGAAGCAAATAATGGTTTTCGATGCTTTTGGTTGGACATTCCCAACGACAGCTCATTTGACACTTATCATCAATGAAGAGGGAAAGAAATTATCAAAAAGAGACGGCAACACCTTACAATTTATCCAACAATATGCAGAAATGGGCTATTTACCAGAAGGGATGTTCAATTTTATTTCGTTACTAGGTCATGCACCGCAAACAGAAAGCGAAGTGTTGACGATGGATGAAATTATTCATTCTTTTGACGTGAGTAGGTTGTCGAAATCACCGTCTACATTTGACCGAGCGAAATTAGCTTTTATTAATACACAACATATAAAGAATTTAGATGAAGATGAGTTGTTGGAGCTTTGTATGCCACATTTGATCGATGCAGACATTCTCATTGGGAAATCACCTGATTGGGCGCAAGATTTAGTAAATTTGTTTGCTGATCGCTTGACTTATGGTGGGGAAATTGTGGATTTATATGATGAATTTTTTGATGGTGAATTTGAAATTGAAACTGATGCTCTGAAATTCTTAACCTCTGATTCGGAAGGGGTTATTCGTACATTAGAGACATTTAGAGCAGGGCTTGCAGATTTGGAAATTTTCACAGCTGAAGGGGTTAAAAATGTGATTAAAGAAACTGGAAAAATTGCCAAAGTGAAGGGGAAAAACCTCTTTATGCCTTGCCGTATTGGAGTAAGTGGCGCGATGCACGGACCTGACTTACCGATTTTAGTTGCACTCCTAGGGCGCGATGTGACGCTTTTGCGTTTAGATACTGTAATAAAGGGGTTGTAAGCTATGACAGGTTATTTACTAATTTTAATCGGTGCCGCTATTTCAGCAACAATCGCACTTCCTTTTCCGCTTCCGTATCAGTTGCTCGAATTATGGTATAGAATTTCATTATGGGGATATATTTTGATTGCAATGGGAATGAGGACTATTGCTGCATCGCCAAAAGAGCTACACAATGCGCGCAATTTTACTTATGGTGCAATGGCAGCTGCTTTAGGGATTTCATGGTTGCCACGTCTAATCCCATTTAATACTCAAATGATGTTTCTTCTAATGGGATTACAGATGTTTTTCTCGCTTGGATTATTCTTCTGGTTATTTAAAGCAGAATATATGTGGGCGCCTCATACGCCAAAAAGAGTGAATTGGATGTTGTTTAGTGCGGTTGCTCTTATCTACCTTCTTTTGTTCTTAATACCAGGGATTGCTTCTGCTTTAGGGGTCCAAAATCCAAATCTTACTTTCACGTGGTTTTTTGTGCTAACAACTGTTTTCTCGCCAGCTCAACTCCAACCGATGACGATGCTTGCAAATGCGTTTGTTTTCATTAACCTTTTATACAACATTGTTTTGTTTTATATTTTGGTAAAACTCTATCTAGAAGAGCGACGCAACGGACCAAGCTTACGCCGTTGGAATTAGGTAAATTTTACATGCAAAAAGGATATCTCATTAAATCGTGAAATATCCTTTTTACTATGGGGAATATGGGGATTTTAATCACAAGCGTCAGTATCGCCTAAAAGTGAGCAGCCAAATTGAGTTCCGAAGAAAATCCTGTCGTAAACATCAAATAGGGTTGCACGTTCTTCATCAGTTAATTCAGGCACATGTCGATCATCGCCTTCGCCAACAGGGTCATGGCCATCGAAAGTACCTCTATGACTATCAACTATAATGCCATTTCTTAAATGGACAACTTGTGGTACGAAGATGTTAGGGCGAATAGGTTCAGGTTCGAAATTTTCGATTTCTTCATCAGTCGCATCTTCGTCTGGTGTTGTATAAATCCAGTTCATTTCGATTTGCTCATTTAACCACCAAGCCATGGAAGCATCCCACTCTAACCATTCACCTTCGCGATAGACATGGGCACGGCTTACATAGAAAATATCTGTTTCATTAGCTAACGATGCCTCATGCATTACAGGTATCGCGATTCGACACCAAGGACACCAGACGCCACCGAAGTAAAAAATACCATTAAAAGTCTCATCATCGAGCAGTTGTAATGCTTCATACATTGTTACCTGATAAAAACGATGCTCGCCTTCAATTTCATACCCTGACATATCTGCTACAGGGAAGTTATTTTCAAATTCAGCGAAGCCAGGTTCATCACTGTCGCAAGCCACAAATACAATCATTAATGCAGCTATCAAAATTGGAAAAATTATATTTTTAAATTTCATATTGTTGCCTCCAAGTTAAGTCGATTTGGTTTGTTCTATACTAGTATACCACAATTCGAGTAAAAATGCAAAAAACGGAAATCTTTCGCAATTAATCATCAAATTTTAACCCAGCTAAAGCATCTGCAAAAGGGTTGTTAAGCGGTTCCTCTTTTTTATTTTGATTTTTAAGATAGTTTGCCACATCACGCTTGTTTCCATGCTTATTTTGCTCTTTTTTGCGTTTTTCAAACTTAGAAAGCTTTTCACGATGACCGCAGATGCAAGAAAACATCCGCTTATCGCCTTCGCCTCGGAGCTCTAGTTTTTTGTGACAGTTTGGACAGCGAGAATTAGTTGTTTGAGAAATCATCTTTCTTGTATTACACTCTCGATTGCCACAGACGAGCATTTTGCCTTTTTTACCGTTAACGGCAAGCATAAAACTATCACATTCAGGGCATCTTGTTGTGGTCAAATTATCATGTTTATACTTAGCATCACTATTTTTGATGTCTTGGACGTTTTGTTTAGCATAGGTGATAATTTCGGACATAAATTGTTTATCAGATAGCTTTTTTTGCTCAATGGCGGCTAATTTTTGTTCCCAAGCACCGGTAAGAGCAGGGCTTTTCAAATCGGTAGGAACTAGTTCCAAAAGTTGGCGCCCTTTAGCAGTAACATGAATATCTTGCCCTTTTTTCTCAATTAAAAATTTATTAAAGAGCTTTTCGATAATGTCAGCTCTTGTGGCGACAGTTCCGATACCACCGGTTTGTTTGAGACTTGATGCTAGCGACTTGTCAGATTCAGCTAGGAATGCTGTTGGATTTTCCATTGCACCAAGGAGGGTTCCTTCGTTGAAATAGGCTGGTGGGGAAGTTTTACCATCTGTAATTGCAAGATTTTTAATGATTAACTTATCACCTTGTTTTAAAGTAGGTGGCTCTGTTGTAGTCGTATCTTTTGTTTGATAGATTTCTTTGAATCCGAGGCTGATGGTTTTGGTGTGGCGGGTTGTGAAAAGATCTTTACCAATAGTTATGATGGAGGTTGTTTGTTCGAAGGTATGTGGTTTGGATAGGATGGCTAAAAAGCGTTTGACAACCAGGTCGTAAATTTTGCGCTCACGATCGGAGAAATCACCTAAAATCGCGGTTTCTTCCGTGGGGATAATGGCGTGGTGATCGGTAACGCGCTTGTCATCAACAGCATGAGTTGCATTGATTTTTTCGCGCAGGATAGCTGCTGCAAAAGAGCGGTAAGGTGCGATGGAGACCGCCTTTAAGCGCTCGGGGAGTGTTGCGACAATATCACTTGTCAAATAACTAGAATCCGTCCGCGGATAAGTCAAAACCTTGTGCGATTCATACAAACTCTGCGCTACTTGCAAAGTCTCTTTCGCCGAAAATCCAAACAGCGCATTAGCGTCCCGCTGCAAAGTAGTCAAATCATATAATTTCGGAGCAAAATCTTTTTTCTCAACCTTTTTAACCGAAGTAATGGTAGCTTTTCCAACTTTAACATTTTTGAATACTTCTTCAATTTCCGCGCGGTTAAACGTTCTAGTAGACGTATCTTTTCCGTTTTGCCATGTCCAAACAAGCCCGTCCGTTTTTAACTCAAGTCCCCAGTAAGGAACCGGCTTGAAATTCCTGATTTCCTCCATGCGGCTAGCAATCATCGCAAGGGTCGGCGTTTGAACGCGCCCACATGATAATTCCGCGTTAAATTTCGTCGTTAGCGCCCGTGTGGCGTTAATCCCTACGACCCAATCCGCCTGACTTCTAGCCATAGCCGATTTAAACAAGGAATCATAATCCGCTCCACTTTTAAGCTTCGCAAAGCCAGCTTTGATGGCTTTATCGGTTACACTTGAGATCCAGAGTCGTTTAAGAGGCTTTTTAACACCTGCTTTTAAAATGATTAGCCTTGCGACAAGCTCTCCTTCGCGACCTGCATCTGTTGCGATGATAATTTCACTGATATCTTTGCGCAACATTTGCGATTTGACCGTTTGATATTGCTTATTCGTTTTTTTGATAACGACTAGTTTGAATTGCTCGGGGATAATTGGCAGGTCTTCGAGGTTCCATGATTTGTATTTTTCTTGATATTTTTCCGCCTCAGCAAGCGTCACCAAGTGTCCAAGCGCCCAAGTTACTACATAATCCTTGCCCTCAAGATAGCCATTTCCTCCTTTGTTACAACCCAAAACACGGGCTATATCCCGACCGACAGAAGGCTTTTCTGCTAATACTAATTTTTTCATGTTTGCTACCTCACTTCAAAATGACTAATTTGTTCGTACATATGTTCTAAATCTCCAAGTAAATATTCTAAATCATCGACAGAAAGATTACGACCGTAATCAGCAAAGACGTTTAAGATCCAAATCATTTGATCACCAATTGTATCAGATAAATCTGGATCATCAATCCAAATATCTGAATAAACAAGCACCATTTCGATGTCTATTAGTCGCTCCCAAACTGTGTCGTACAGTAATTCGAATTCTTCATCGCGTGTTCCTAAAGCTCCTAGTTCTTCAAGGAGGTCGTAGATTAAAGCATCCAACTCTTCTTGAGTTAGGTCATTTGGATTAACAGCCTCACTTGGGCGCAGATGGTCGAAATTTGGAATTTGCTGTTGTCGCGGTGGTTCAGGTTCACGAATGGAAATCTGGATGACAAAAAAGACGGTAATCGCGATGATTGAGAATGCCCACTGGATAGGATGCGCTTTGAATTTTTTGGCGGGAATGTTAGTGTTAGGATCAAAATTTTCCTTCGGTTTAACAACCGTCTCGACTGGTTCTAATTCAATAGGGGAAGCAGCAACGTCCCAACGTTTGTCCGCTACTATATCATTCTCAAGTTGCTTCTGCTCGACATGGAATTCTTCATTATTATTAATAGTCGAAGCATTGTCATTAGGGCTTTCGATGGGGGAATTTTCAAATAAAAGGGTAGGGGAGGCTTCGATATTTTGTACAGGAAGCTGATTTTCTTTCGGTTGTTCATGATGGGGCCAAATCGGTTTTGTTAAATCCTCCACTTCAGTTTCAGTTGGGGCGTCTGTTTCGGGACTGACAATCTCCGTATTCACATCTTTGCCATCCGCATAAAGAAGCGCTAACTCATAAGCTTCGTTTAAGATTCTAGTTTGTTCATGATCCCCCAACACCTCTCCCCAAGCTCGATTATACGCCCGTTTGATGAGCGTTTTATCAGTTGTCGACTCAATTTTTAAAACTTTAAAACAATCCATGTTATCACCTCGAAAATTACTACTTCTATTTTAACATTTTTATGCCCAAAATACTACTAATCGACGCTAAAATGTGCTACAATTGTTTATGCATAAAATTATGAAGCAGATTGACTTCTCCTTGGCAAGAAATTAAAGTTAATTACATTGTGAATAATCAAAACAACGAAATGCTTCAAGAATCCTTGCAATAAATCCCTTGAGAGCCCTTAAAACCCAAAAATCCGCAACAACCCCACCAAACGAGTCTATCAAAAAAATAAAGGAGAATTCCCGATGCTACGACATAAAATAATCAAAACGCCCTTTCTAAAGATGATTTTAATCTCTGACGGCACACATTTGATAAAGTGTGACTTCCTCTACGATGAAGAAAATAGTCGAAAATACCAAGAAATTCCTCAAGAAGATGACGAGATTCTAAAAGAGGCCTCCGATCAATTAGCCGAATATTTCAATGGACAAAGAGCTACATTTCAACTCCCAATAATCCCAAAAGGTACGCCATTTCAAGAAAAAGTCTGGCAAGTTCTTCAAACAATTCCTTATGGAAAAACCTTAACCTACAAAGAAATCGCCATCAAAGCCGGTAGCCCAAAAGCTTATCAAGCAGCAGGTGGGGCTTGTCGCGCCAACCCATACACTATTATTATCCCTTGCCACCGAGTCCTCTCAACAACGGGTGCTTACACAGGTTATGCAGGTGATAAAGTCTTCATGAAAGAGAACTTATTGAATTTGGAAAGTAAATTATTTGAAAGTAAAAATAGGAAGTGAAATAATGCAGCAAACAAAGCAAAATGATCTTGGTCGTCTTATTTATCAAAACGATCTTCCACCTCAACGTCTAAAACCAAAAACAATCAAGCTTCTTACCCAACTAGCCAGTCTATTCATTCTAGCAAGTATCATCCTTAGCATCACTCCACGATTCTTCGGCATTTTCGAGCTTCTCAACCTAAACGAACTAGGTCAACTTCCACGCCACTACTTCATCATTGCTCTCATCATCAGTATTTTCCTGCATATAAAAGCACGAAAGTTAAAACTGATCCAGGTGGAAGTCTATGAAAATGGGCTAAGAATAAATGGTCATAAAAATGTTGAAATTTTTTATGATGAAATTGAAAATCTTGCTCCTTATCACAACCTAACTGGCGTAACCATTAGCACAAATGCCGGCGAGTATCACTATATAAAATCAACTAAAAAACAAAACCTCGAAAAAGCTGTCGATAAAACCATCGATGCTTACGTTGCTCATACAGGGGAAATTGTCCACAAAACTGCGACCGATAGTGTCCATGGCGTGACACATAACATGACGACTGAACAATTAAGTGAATCACTTCATAATGATGAAATGAGAAAATTCGAATCCGAGTTCGCGCTCACACCAGAAAAAGAGAAACAGCTGCTCATTGGTGCCTATATGACACTGTACTATGCAGAGAATGAATCTCCAAAAACACTAGCTAGTAAAAGGGAATTACTCTCCAAAGTCCGACTTCGGTCAAGATGGGAAATTAAAAACGAGGCAACAGCTCACCAAATTCTCGAAGCCACATCTAAAGCATTGCTAGATGCCCCACAAGTGGAGGAATTTTATCAAACTCTCCAGATTGACGGTGCCAAACGATTATCAGAGCTTTATCTAAACGACCCTGATACATACAACAATTTAGTTGCAGAACTTGCCATCGAAACAAACCAAGCAAATTACGATAAAGCTGACGAAATTCTCACAACTGGCTTTGGCTACACCGAAGCCGAGCTTATGGGCATCAATCTCGAAGACTTGCCTGCTCACATTATCATGATATCTGTTGTTGCAAAAAATATTCATGATGCCCATGCTTTTCTCAAAGACAATTTCAACTATACAGAAGAAGAATTAGCAAACATCAAATCTCTTGACGCTCTGGATCTTGCTCGTCCGGCCTATCTAGCCAAAGTTCTTTTATCAAGAGGCATACTAACAGAAGCCGAACTTTGGCCATATATCGAAAAAGCAGCTCAAAAAGCACAAGCTACATACAACAACTGGCGTGAATTCATCGGTGCTTATGTCATCGGTAGAACATTTATGTATAATTGGATCGACCCATCGGATGGTAAATTCTACGCTGTAATCCACTACCTTCTTAATGATCCTAAAAGTCCCTACGTAGCAACTGAATTAAAATAAGGAGGCACATTTATGCATACATATCAAGCATCAATGGACGGAAAAACCTGGCGCACTGTGACTAGCATGACAGATATAGAACCTGATTTAAAACAACTTTCTCTCGGAAATCCCAACTTCCTGCAAATTTATTGTTATCCACCCCTAAATGGAGTCGACACCATCCAGGCAGACGGCGTTAAACACTCAGAAGGCATTTTTAAAAAACGCAACATTAGAATCGAATATGCGATCGAAATATTAAAATGGGATGAAGGTGATAATGAAAAAATTTATCGCTATATCACAGAAGACTACAACGAGCTTTACAACATGTTCGAAAACTATTTACTATATCAAACACTTCCTACTTACGAACTTTGGAAAGATGTAACAAATGACATTTTAGGGAGATAATCAATCATGATCAAAAAAGAGAAAAACGGCATCATCTATTATGAATTTGAACATATCTCTGATACAGGGTTAGTTAATCACTGCTTCTCAACCCGAATCGGAGGCATCTCCCAACCACCTTATAATGATATGAACCTAGCCTATCATATGGGGGACGATTCTGATCATGTGGATGAAAATTTCCGACTAATTTGCAAAGCAGTCGGTTTTGACCATCAAAAAATCGTTATGACCGACCAAAATCACAGAGAACATCATCATGTCGTCACTAGCACGGCTAAAATGAAAGTTCCTACAGACATTCTGATCTCAGCCACACCCAAGCTTGTCCTAACTAGTTATCATGCCGACTGTGTCCCTTTATTCTTCCTTGATCCCGTCAAAAAGGTCATCGCTAACGCACACGCTGGTTGGCGCGGAACAATGGCAGATGTCGGTGTCAAAACTTTGAATTGGATGGGACAAAAACTCAACTGTAAAAACGAAGACATCCTCATTGGAATTGGTCCATGTATCTCGATTGACCACTTTGAAGTGGATAAAGATATTGTTGATCGGATGAAATACTTCACAAATGCCCCAGAGGACTGTTTTATTCAAACATCAGTCCAAAAGTGGCGCTTAGATCTTGCAAAAATCAATCACCAACGCTTCATCGAGCACGGAGCTTTACCTCGAAATATCGAAATTGCCAATTTATGCACTTATGCTAACCCAGACCTCTTTTTCTCCCACCGTCGAGACAAGGAAAAAAGAGGGAATATGGCTGCAATGATTGCCTTAAAATAACCAGAAAGGAGCAATAATAATGGAAATGGAAGAGGAAATTTGGGATGGTTATGACGAAAATGGGGAATTACTAGGGGTTGACCTCATTAGGGGAAAAGCAATTCCAGATGGCGTTTTTCACATCGTTGCCTCCGTTTTAGTCAAGCACACTAACGGTGATTATCTGATTATGCAACGCGATATGAATAAGACTTGGTCAGGCTTCTATGAAGCTACAGCAGGCGGTGCGGTGCTAAAAGGGGAAACGCCAGAAGAAGGAGCCATTCGCGAAGTCAAGGAAGAAACTGGGTTGAGTATTAAAAATCCCATCCTTCTTAAGCGTACCATCAATCATAAACGACGCTTGATTATCTATCAGTACCTTGCCACAACCACCTCATTCCAGACTTCTGTTAAACTTCAACCAGGAGAAACCATGGCTTATAAATGGCTAAATGAGGCTGATTTTCGCACATTCTGTACCTCTAATGACTGCATCCCTGGTCAAGGTGAAGCCATTATGGCATTCTTATTTAAGCAACAATCACTAGGAGGAAAACCATCATGAAAAAACTACTTATCGTTGTAGACTACCAAAACGACTTCGTCACAGGAACACTTGGTTTCGACGGTGCCGAATTACTAGAAATTCCCATTTTAGAAAAAATCAAAACATATGAGCAAGCAGGAGCAGACATCATCTATACCTTTGATACTCACTATGATAACTATTTAGAAACAAGAGAAGGGCGAGGTTTGCCCATCAAACACTGCCTTAAAGAAACAGACGGTCATGCACTTTATGGAAAAATTCTCGACCATTATCAAAACAGCTGCTCTCCTAACAATACTATTATCTTTAAAGATACCTTCGGTTCTGCTGATCTTATGAATTTGCTAGTTGAACGTCCGCTTTATGATGCTATTGAACTGGTAGGTTTAGTTTCATATATTTGTGTCCTCTCTAATGCAATTATCGCTAAAACTGCCCAACCTGAGGCTGAAATTATCGTAGATAAAGCTTGCACCGATGGACCGGACTCAAATCTGCATGATGCCTGCTTAAATCTTATGCGCGAAGCCTTACAAATTAAGGTTATATAATCGCATTAAGAGGAAAAATTCGTAAAAACAAACAACCTTAATAAATATTCAGAAGGAGAGTAACAACAATGGTTAAAAAGCTCATTATAAACGCAGACGACTTCGGCGCAACAGAGGGAGTCACAAAAGGAATTATCGACTGTCATAAAGACGGTGTTTTAACATCTACGACCCTCCTTGTCAACACCCCTTATTCACAAATGGCTCTTAATGAGGCAAAAAAATATCCTAATTTAGGAGTGGGCATCCATCTAGCCCTCACCTTCGGTCGACCGATAGTGCCAGGTAAAAAAAGCTTCACCGATGCCAATGGCGATTTCAAAAAACTAAATGATTACCCGCGCAAAGGTATCGATATCAATACCGAGGAATTATATGTAGAGTGGCAAGCACAAATCGAGCGTTTTATCGAGCTTGCAGGCAAATTACCTACCCATATCGACTCCCACCACCATGTCCATATGCTTCCTAAGCATCAAAGAGTCGTCGCTCGTTTAGCAGAGGTATATTCTCTGCCTGTTCGTGCATCAGCCGGTTTATTGGATTCCTATGAAAAAGTCTATTTTATGGGAGATTTTTATGGCAATGACTTAACAGTTACTACCCTCACTGATACCTTTGCTACAGAGATGGAGATCATGGAGGTAATGTGCCATCCAGCGTACTTGGATCAAGAAACTTATGATGGCTCATCTTATAATATTCCACGTATGAAAGAAATGGAAATTCTTAGAAGTGAAGAACTCCGTCAATTTATTGAAACAAGCGGTATTCAGTTGATTAAATTTGATGATATAAAAAAAATATGAAAGCAACGCCCCCTGCAAATCAAATGATTTAATTTGCAGGGGGCGTTTTAAAGTGAATATTAATTTTTAGGTGAAGTATATTGTGCATAGGTAAAGCCTTCACCGAGAGTTTCATAAGTATGTGTGACTGTCACAAAACTTGAAGGGTCAATATCATGAATAATCTCTTTTAATTGAGAAAGTTCACGTTTTTGAATCACCACCATAAGGATTCGTTTATCATGTCCTGAATGAGACCCTGTTGCATAAAGCATTGTCGAACCACGTTGTAAATCAAGCAAAATAGCTTTATTGATTTTTTCATAATGATCGGAAATAATTAGGACTTTATAACCAAAAAGACCACCTTCTTGCACTTTAGCAATCACGACAGAGGAAACGAAAAGCCCAAGCAATGTATAAATTGCATTTTCAAAAGTGAGAAATCCAATAAGAGAAGCTGAAATAACACAAACATCAAAAATGAAAACGGATTTCGCAATAGGAATACCAAATTTTTTATTCAAAAGTTTCGCAATCAACACATTGCCGCCAGTAGTCCCTGTCGCTTTAATAACAATTCCAATTCCAAAGCCAACGATCACACCATAAAGGAGAACGACAATAAGCAAATCATCACCCAAATAAGGAAGCATCGGATCAAACAAACGCCATACAGCTAAAGAAGCCGTTAATGATGCGACACCATACAGGGTCATCAGTGTTGTTTTTAAATCAAACATTTTATAAAGTATCAAAACAAAAGGAGCATTTAAGATGATGGTCCCAATCCAAGGCTCCAAACCAATAGTATGATAAAGAATCAAGTTAACACCTGAGAAACCACTATCTGCTAATCCATAGCGCATAGGGAAATTGATAACAGCGAATCCACTGATAAAGGTTCCTAAAAAGATCAATGCAAGTTGTTTAAATAATTTCACGTTCATAAGTGAAGCTCCTTTGGAATAAAATTCAATGAGTGATTGATTCGGTGCGAAACATCTCCGGCTTACAAAAAAACCGTACACTTGACATTGTACCATAAATAACGTTAAGAATATAGGGGGATCAGCGAAAAATGAAAAAAAGAATTGCACTAAGTGGCATCACAGGAAAAATGGGAAAGTTTTTATTACAAGGATTTGAAATCAACCCTGAATATGAAGTCGTAGCAGGCATTGCAGAGGTCGAAGACTTAACGGGAAACATACCGATTTATTCAGATGTAAAAACGATGCATCAAGCAATTGAATTCGATGTTTTCATCGACTTTACCCGCGCCACCTTTTCAAAAGTAGCCTGTGCTTATATCCTCAAACAAAAGATTCCAATTATTGTCGGAACAACCGGATTCAATAAAGATGATATTGCCGAGCTGAGAGAAATCGCCCACATCCATCAAACAGCAGGGATTATCGCCCCGAATTTTGCAGTTGGAATCGTCCTGCTTCACAAATACTTGCAAATGGGTACCAAATATTTTAAAAATTTTGCAGTTTATGAATACCACCATTTATCTAAATACGATAATCCATCCGGAACAGCTCATTATTTAGCGGAGGCAACTCGTACAAATACACGTGTGGAGGAGGTGGATATTCACGGCTTTAGATTGCCTGGGGTATTGGCTACGCATACAGTCATTATGAGTGATGAATCGCAAAAAATAGAATTAACACATCAATCTAACAATCGCTACTCATTTGAAGAAGGTGTTTTACTAGCTTTGGAGATGATCGATTCATTACAAAGCCTAGTTTACGGTTTAGAAAGCTTATTGTAGATGTCGAAAAAGATTTAGAAAAAAAGATTTTGAAATGTTTTGACGAACGTGCATAATATGGGTATGACGGATCATAGGTTTGGATATATCGAGTTTAGGAGCGTGTGAAAAATGAAAAGAAATACTTATGTAACAGCAGGGCTTTTTATCTTATTTGGATTATTAACCCTAACATATTGGCAGATGGGGATGCGTGATGAAGAGGCACAGATACCAAGTGCATTGACGTTAACTAATCCGAGAAACGATGTAGCGACTTTGAGGGATTTGACCGACTCGGATGCACAAGTTGATGAAGAGGCTGATGAGAAAGATGTCATGGCAGAAGCGGAAGAAGAAGAGGATGCCCAAGACGCAGATGCAAAAGCGGAAAATGAGGAAAACACTGAAGAATCAAACACGGGAGTTATCTCTAGAATCGATGCGATGCGTGCGAATATGGAAGAAGGTCGTACCCAACAAGTAGCGGCATTAACAGATATTATTGCAAGCGCCGACTACGACGCGATGATTAAAAGTGCGGCAAAGGATACCCTTAACGAACTGCAAACCCTAGCAAATAGCAGCCGCATGCTAGAAACCGTTATCGCTCATATGGGGTTTGATGATGTTTTAGTTGATGCAACTACTGATTCAGTGCGTGTGACAGTACAAGTGGCAAGTTTAGCAGATGTCCCAAGCCGTGAAGAATTAGCAGAGTTATATGTTTTAGCAGGAATCGAATTCCATAGTCACAGAAATGGAAATATTTCAATTGACTTCCAACCGCTTAATTAGTAGGTGTTATTATGTCGAGAATAAGTCGTTTTTTAGACAGAGGACGCCAAGTCGTTGATTTGACAAAAATGGGCGTTAAAATCGAAAAAGAAGAAGAAAATATTGAAAAATTATATGCGAATTTAGGACGGGTCTTTTTCAAAATCCATGAAGTCGCACCAGAAGTGATGTATGCGGATTTGTTTCGTACCATCGAAGGGGCTGAACGTCAATTGGAATTTTTAAGACGTGAGGTCGAATTGATAAGTGGCAGAGGAAAATGCGAAAAATGTGAAAATGAACTACACATTGATGATTTGTATTGTTCTGCATGTGGAACTGCTGTAATCAAACAAATTAACGATTGGAAAAGTTAAAAAATGACCGCTAGGTAAAAGCAAACGCCATTTCCTAGTGGTCATTTTTGAATTTCTGCACGCATAAATGTGAAATGATCACCTGAATTGAGGGCGATAGTGATGGGGCGATCAAAATTCCTTCTTTCTCTAACGTAAGCTTCGAAATGGTGACTATTATCTGCAATCTGGAAAAAACCGACCATATCATCAAGAGGCACCAGAGTGAAAACACCTGGCGGAATGTCAATACCAACGCGATAAGTACCTGATTGGAGAATGTTGTTTTCAAAATTCGGAACGATAGCGTCATCAATTGGGATTAAAGTGGCATTTTTAGCCGTGATATATTGACCTACTTGTAACGTGATAATTGTATGGTTTTCAAAATGTTTTTGCCAAATAATTTCAGAAATTTCGAGATCTCGACTACGCGTTATGAGCAGATAGGCAAATTTCCCTGAACCTGCCATCGCGAAATACTCCCCTGCTGGAAGATCAGTCCCGATTAAAAAGGTTGGAAGGGCATGATCGCTTCTTACTTCCTCAATAGGAATAATTGCGATAACTGGAGCATAATCCTCTTCACTAAAAGAAGCATCCTCAAAAATAGACTCTGTTGGGATGATTGCTTTTTGTTGTTTTTGCTGTTGATATTCATTTTCAATGATGAAGAAATCCCGTGTAAACTCCATTAAAAAAGCTGTAATAAAAAAAACAATGATCCATGCCCACCATCTCATATAAATTGGAACTTTTTTCTTATTTTGCTCTACCATTCCCATTGCTATCAATCTCCCTTGCTTATGATTATTGTGGACGCAATAAGAAAAAATATTCACCTCACATTAAAGGTGAATATTTTGTACGGAGATCTCAAATCTAAAATTACTGCTAAATATATGGGAGGCTAGATGCGATATTTTTGTAAGTAAGCTATGAGGGTTTGTGACTAGCTAGCGCTATCAAAGCGAGTTGATTATTAGGGTCTAACTTTAATACTTTCTCATAATAAATTTTCGCCTGCTGGTCATCCTCAACTTCAAACTCATAAATCGTTGCAAGTTCAAGGAGGAGAGTGGTGTTATTTGAAAATAATGGGAGTGCTTGATTCAAGACTTCGATAGCCGATGCTAAATCTTGCTTAAAATTAGAATAGAGCGATTTTAAATGCAAATAATGTTTAAGTTCATACGGTTCATCTTTGATCTTAGATTTCAACTGCTCAATATACTCATCAATATCATTTTCCCCTGAATCAACCCCTCCAAACAAGCCTAATTGCTGGCAAGCATGATAAATGCCATCATCTTCAATATTTTTAGTCACAAAATCAGCGACTTTTTTAAGTGGTGCAACGGCATTTCCCATTGCCACACCGATATCAGCCATTTCCATTAGCTCAATATCATTCATCCCATCGCCAAAGAAGATGGTTTTCTGGGGAAGGATCTCTAAAAATTCCAAGGCCTTCATCAGCCCAATCGCCTTAGAAGCACCAGTTGGAATCACATCAGCGCCACCTGAGAGCCAGGGCAAAAAGCGGAGTTTATTTTTGAATTTCTCGCTTATAACTGCCATATCCTCAGATAAATACCACATTTGATAAACAGCACCGTGGCTTTTAATGCAATCTGAAATTTCGGGCATGATCTCGTAATACTTCTCAAAAGCTACACGCATTTTTGGCGTTAACCCAGTGACAGAAGAGTGTGTAGCTGAGTTAAAGCCGATATGTACACCTGCTTCTTTTGCATCTTTGAGGATTTCGTGGAGGATTTCTTTTTCAATGGCATTTTCATAAATGACCGTATCACCTTGTAAAACTAACTGACCATTGGCCAAAATAAAAAAATCAAAAGGCAAAGTTTTTACCGCTTCAACCAGTTCAAATGGTGCACGCCCTGTAGCGATGGCTAACGTATGACCAGCCTCTTTAAGTTTCTCTAAGGCGACTAGGGTACTGTTTGGGATATGCTTTTCGTGGTTGTTGTACAACGTTTCATCAATATCGAAAATAATAAGACTATTTACCATTCTATCAGCTCCTAAAACTGGGTAGACCCTTATCATAGCTGATTTTTATGAAAAATGCAAGAAAAAAGTTGATCACCTATTGGCATATGCCATGGCAAATCTAAATAAATTGCGTATGATAACAGTGTAGTACAATTAAGTAAGACCGCTCAATTAAGAGAGGTCACTTGAAAAAGGAGATGCTATTATATGAGAAATTGTCAAAGATGTAGACCATGCAACCCATGCAGACCTGTCCAAGGATGCGGATGTAATCAAGGTGGAGGCGCAGTGGAAACAATCGTTGAGCCAACGGTTCATTGTCGCATGAATGACCAGCACCACCATCAGCGTGTGCGCCACATTGTGCCAATTGTTTATCATCAAGCTCATCACCATCACAAGCACCATGAGTATGAAGTGAAGCGCAAATTCACGCAAGAGCACCGACATCACGAGCACGGACGCTTCGATGGCGATTGGTGTGCTACTGATCGTCAAGGCGGCGGCGGCGCTTGTGGCGGTGGTGGCAGAGGTCAAGAAACTTTCGAACAAACTAGCGACGACTGCGGTTGTGACGGCATGTATTCATAATTCGACTCCAGAAGAATTTATCAGCAAATGCAAATTTGCAGTATAAGTTCTTTTTTTATCGACTTTTATGGACAAAAGCTGTCATTTGGGTTACAATAGTCTAAACGAGATTTAAAACTAGGTGATAAAAATGAGCATAAGCAAAATACACGTTATGGATAGTCAACTATCAAATATGATTGCAGCAGGAGAGGTAGTAGAGCGACCTGCCTCAGCTGTGAAGGAATTAGTTGAAAATTCGGTAGACGCTGGGGCAACCAAAATTGATATCCATTTACAAGACAGTGGTGTGCGACAAATAAAAGTTATTGATAATGGATCTGGGATGAGTATTGCTGATGCAAAACTGGCCTTTTTGCGTCATGCTACTAGCAAAGTAAGGACAACTCAAGATATTATGCGCATTAGTACATTAGGCTTCCGTGGCGAGGCTTTGCCATCCATCGCCGCTGTGGCAGATGTTTCTTTAAAAACTTCTGATGGCGAAACAGAGGGCTACCATATCCATATAAAAGGCGGTTTTGTGACACATGAAGAACCTTTCGCTATTAGAAAGGGTACAGAAATAGAGGTTAACCATCTGTTTTTTAACACGCCAGCTCGTTTGAAGCATATTAAAAGTCTGAACACAGAACTATCCCATATCAGTGATTATTTAACGAAAACCGCCTTGGCACATCCCGATATCGCTTTTACTGTGAGTAATAATAATAAAGAGCTATTTAAAACACCTGGAAATACCGATGTGCAGACTGTTGTAAGTAGAATTTATGGATTTGATATTGCCAAAAAGATGCATATATTCGAAGGTGGTAATGATGATTTTAAGATTTCAGGTTTGATTTCGGCACCTGAGGTTACTCGTGCATCTCGTAATTATGTGACGTTGATTGTCAATTCTCGTCCGATTAAAAATTATGAATTGGTGCGAACAGTTGTGGAAGCTTATCACACTTTTTTACCTAAGGATCGGTTTCCTATTGTGATTGTGAACATCGATTTAGATCCGATACTAGTAGATGTGAATGTCCACCCTGCTAAAATTGAAGTACGTTTTTCTAAAGAAGAAGCGCTAAAATCTTTCATTTTTACTGAAATTCAAAAGACTCTAAAAGGTTTAACCCATATTCCAGAGCCAACCCTTGCTAACGCAGTACCAAAACCTTCTAAACCCATATATTCACAACCCTCATTATTTGCTAAATCTGAAAATAAGCAAAGTCTTGGAAATTACCAAAGCAATAGTGGCTTTTCGACAAAAAATATGGAAATTCACGAATCAGCAGGACCTGGCTATAGCGTGACATCTGAAATAGAACGTCAAAAGCGAAATAATCCAGAAAATAAGACGGATATGCATATCAAATACCCAAATCCAATCAAAAATAAGCAATTTTCTGCTATTGATAAAGAAGAGGTTGTTATTAATGTTCCAGAGGCAACAAAACCGAATTTGGATCTTTATTATATCGGGCAATTACATGGCACTTATTTGCTTGCCCAGAATGAAGAAGGTTTGTTTTTAATAGATCAACATGCTGCAATGGAAAGGGTAGAATACGAGAAAAATTATCCGTTACTTGGCTCTGTAGGTGCTGATTATATGGAATTATTAGTGCCTATTACACTATCCTATCCAATAGCAGATTTGATACGTATCAAAGAGCATTTACCTCAATTAGATGATTTCGGCTTTGAAATAGAAGAGTTTGGTGCTAGCGACTTAGTTGTACGAACGGTGCCGATTTGGGCGAATAAGGACGCAAAAGCTATTGTGGAGACGATGATTCAAACATTGCTAAATGGAAAAGAAGTATCAATTGCTAAATTACGCGAGGCGGTTTCGATTATGATGAGCTGTAAGAAGTCAATTAAGGCTAATCAATATATTAATGAAGCTGAAGTTCACGGATTGTTATCAGATCTTTGTAAATGCGAGCAACCATATACTTGCCCGCATGGACGACCGATTATTGTGAAGATAACTAAGTATGAGATTGAGCGTCTATTTAAGCGGGCTTAAATTAATTTCCAAAGCAAAAGTCATGAATTGAGCAATATTTTGCTTGATTCATGACTTTTAAACTTGATTATTCAATATTCAATTATTCACTGTCGTTTTTAGCTTCGTTTAAAACTTTTGCAGCTTTAGACTTCGCCGACTTGCTAGTTGAAGTTGATAATGTTTTTGCAGCTTTTGAAACTTTGCTTTTTTTATTTTTAGGCATTTTCATGACCCCCTTAAATTGTTGGTTGAAGCCAATATTTCCACCTATGGAAATTAACTTCCCGATTATTATGACCTGACAAGCGAAACTTATACATAAAAATTTATTTTTTTTCGACTTATTGCAACAAATTGTGAAATTAAGCAAACTTTAGTAGTTTGGGTTGATATCAAACCACTTTTTAGTAGACAAATGTGGATGGATGGTTTAAAATAGTAATTGTACTATTCGCAAGGAGACAAGTGCATGAAGAAAAAAACAATTATTATTTTACTCAGCTACATGATCTATGCAGCCGCTATTTATCTCTACCTTTTCCACATTGCACCAACAGGAATCCCCGAAACCTACCTAGGCACACCTGCGGATCCTGCTACTTTTATGCCAACCATCGACATCGCAACAAGCATCACATTTGCCAGAACCCGTCATTTAATCTTCTTTCTATCAACCCCATTTGAATGGCTTGTTATCATTTACTTTATCTCAGGCGGTATGAGTGATCATTTTGAAGATGTAGTTAAATCCCGAATAAACAAGCGTTGGCTTCAAACGACTACTTATTATTTAATGTATGCCATTTTCACGTTTTTTGCCATGCTTCCATTCCGATTTATCAGCTACCAACTTGCCCGTTTTTATGGCACATCCACTATGACACTTGCTCATTGGATTAGAAATCGCGGGATTGATTTCCTTGTTGATTTTCTCTTAATAATGGTTATTATTCACGTTGTCCTCTTTCTGATTAAAAAAT
>JGI24703J35330_11748594_pt1 | contig 21386 bp, 17 predicted proteins | sample TergutNt197P1_FD_35330 | JGI IMG/M metagenome (IMG submission 35330)
AATCAGAGGATCGACTGAGGGATGCCATGACAAAACGAGAATATGTAGATCCATTCAAAAAGTAGATCACAGGAGATAAACAAACGGTTGGTAGTCACTTCAAGAAGCCCCTTTAGGGGCACTGTTGGTAAGGTGCCCTTCTAGGGCGAAATTAAAACCGCACGTTTTACGTGCGGATATTTATTTAAAATCGAATCAAGACAGATAAATAGTTTGTATTTTCTTTAAGATTATCTCGCTGTGAAACACTTACTTTACCATTATACTTTTTCACCACTTGTTTCAGCTTAGCTAATCCGAAGCCACGTCCCACTTTTGCTTTTGATGAACGCCCACGTTTAAACATATCTTCCAAATACTTTTGCTCGTATCGTTTTGACTCATTGGCCACTTTAATGGCCACATAACGAGAGGAAGAAAAAACATCCACATAAATTGGCTTATGAGTCATCGTTTGAATGGCATTTTCTAGTAGGATCCCTAATAAGTAGGCAATAACAACGTCGGAAACAACGGGATGGCTTGATTCGTAATCAATATCGTGAATAACTTCAACATTACTTTTGTTTTCTTGTTGAACAGAAGCAATGGTTTCGAGGATAAAGGCTTTAGAACCATTCGTATTCTCCGGCCTAACCTCCTGTGCTTCAATCCCCATGATTTCCATGACTGCTGCATAGTTGGCTTTGATTTCTTCTGCATCGTTGAGGTGTCTGATTTTGCTGTTTAATAAGGACAATGCATTTCTTGTGTCGTGAAGCTTGTCTGGTAACTTGTTCATGTATTCATTAGCAAGTTTAAAGAGGTAGTACAAGGAATTGAAAGCAATAGTAACAAGAATAATAAATAGTACCATATACTCATTCATTCGCTCTGTTTGAAAGTTAAAAGCAATGAATGATGAGACGAACATAGCAAAAAGTATAAAAATGAGAAGCTTAAGGATAAAACGTCTCGATATAAACATGAAGAGCCGATTAAAATCGATAAACTGACACACTATAGATAAAATCACAAGGGTACTTATATAGGTCAAATAATGAAGCATTACTTGAGGAAGCTGAAACTGCCCAATCAATAGAAAGACTGGAATAACGACAATGTGACCAACTGCATAAAAAATGAAGTAGATAAGTGTAGCATCAATAAAGTCAATCTTCATGTTCAACATCTTGGAGATGAAGTAGACAGATAATATGTTTACAGCAAGATCGACAGCATGAAAGTTCAAACCTCCACCAAAAGAAAAAACCGTCCCCATTAAAATTCCATACCCTAAAGCAAATCCAGCTGCTTTAAGCGAGAATCTTTTTACCACTTCAGTAAACTTAAACCCCACCAAAGCCCCTGTCAAAACATAAATCATTAAAAAATCAATCAGATTCAACCCCCAAAGGGAAATTAACTCATTCATGTTTATATTCACATTACTCACCTTTTTTCACCAGAAGTGTAACTTTTAAGCCTTATGTCAAATCTTATCGTTTTTCGCCCTACTTTTCAAGGTTTTTTGAAAAGAGAATAAGCCTAAAATCGTTTAGCAACATTTCTAGCAACTATTATGACTAAGGTCATCTAACTTAGATGGTCTTTTTCATTTCAGGACAGTTTAAATCTCCTGCTCAATTCGAACAGGAGATTTACAAAATTAGCTTAACTTTTTGTCCAATTTTCGTTGACCTATCCTGTCTATTTTACGAGGAGTTATTCACAGTGAGACAGCCCTCTCAACTCAAACCTCACACTTCCACGTTCTGCCCCATTCACAATCAACGTCATCACATGTTCACCTGGGTAATGTTTACGAGTCGTAAGATCTGCGAATTGATGCTTTTTTGTGTAAGTCTTCTTTTCATTTGCTTTTAGTACGGTTTCAGAAATTTGAAACACTTTACGATTATGCTTTCCGTTAGCTTTCATGAAATCAACCCCATACTCCAAGCGGATCTTTGTATCGGTGGTCGCACATAAAGAGAAAGAAAAGGACAACCCCTCTCCCATGACGATTTCTTTATCACTAATGGTTAACTCACTCACTTCTATTGCTGAGGCGTTTTCGTAGTCAAAAAGTTTCAAGGCTTCCACGTTCCCCCTCTTCAGTAAAGTGCGACAGCCATGTTTCACGATCCAGTCGGTATTTTTCGATTTCCCATACCAGGATTTCATTAAGTCAACCACCAAATCCGGATGAGTTTTAGCGATGTCGTTGATGTTGTTAGCTACCGATTTCTGTACGTATTTGGAATCGTCGTCTTTTAACAATTCCAGAATCGGGATAATCGGTGTTGGATCTTCTTTGTACTTTTTCAAGGCTTTTCCCCATGGCAAAGCCGGGCGACATCCTTCACTAGCAAGGCGCCTGACGTGTTCATTCTCATCACACGCCCATTCCATCATAATCGGTAGCATTTTTTCTTCGTATTTTTCAATAAAGGGGCGCACACCAAATTCTGACGTACAGCATTTCGTATATTCTTTTAATGCACGGATGGAGACATCAAAATGTTGTTCATTGGTACCATAAACTTGCACAAAGTCTGGAAAGACCGTAGCAAGCATGGTCATCCAACCGGTATATTTCGGCGCTACTTGATCAATGATTGATATGGCTGTTGGGTAGTCGTCTGGTAAATATTTGCCTAAAGCTAAGGTGATATGTCGTTCCCGCTCCATCAGCGAGCGATCGTCCCAATCTTGATCGAAAATGGTTGTTAAAAAACCGTCTTTATCAAATTCTGGATAGACTACTTTGAAGTCTTGTGCTAATTCCCCAATGTTGTCTTTGTTAAACATGTGTTTTAATTGCTCTGCCATAATACACCACCTCATTCTAGTATTAGTATACCAACTCAAATAGGACAACAGGATGTCATATTATAATAAATTCAATTAAAACAAAAGGTAAAAGTACGCAGGATTTTGTTGGTGAGGAATGCCTCTAGCAATCTCCTTATTCTTGATCTGTCAAAAGTTACCCTTTTTTCAGCATTCTCTCATCTCAAGGGTGATTTTCACCATGAGATAGCCTATTTTACTCCAATGGCTCGATGTGGGTCGTTGCAATCATATCGAATTTTTCTTTGATCATCTTTTCAATGGCTGTTGCCACATCGTGCCCCTCTTTGATGGACATGGTCGGCTCGAGCATGATATGTAAGGTCAATTCTTTTTGGTTGATGTAATCGTGCAAATGTAAGTGATGAATTTTCAGGTCATGATCGTAAAGTTTTGACGCCTCAGCAATGATTTGTTCTTCTAAATCTGGTTCAAGTTCTTCGCCTAGGATCTTCGTCGCCGCTTCTTTAGCAACTTCAAAAGCGGCGTAGAAGATCGCTAAGGCACAGATAATGGTCAAAACACTATCCATCCACCATAGTCCATCTACAAACATGGTAATGACAATACCAATCAAGATCGCTACAGAAGAAAGGGAATCGGTACGAGAGTGCCACGCATCAGCGATGATCACCGGATTCTTATGTTTCTTTCCTAAATAAAAGCCGTATTGTGCCATTGCCTCTTTCACCACAATCGATAAAATGGTAACAATCAGGGTTAATCTACCAAAAAGAATACCTTCTCCAGGATTCATTAAGTTCTCTACGGCTCCCGATGTAAATTCCCAACCAATGATGGCTAGTACACCTGCCATAATAATAGTCGCAATAAGCTCCCATCTACCGTGCCCAAAAGGATGCTCTTTATCGGGTTTCTTTGACGCCATTTTCGCTGCAACCACTGTGAAGATCGACGTTAGTGAGTCTGACATAGTATGCCATGCGTCGGCCATCAATGCCATGGATCCCGTAGCCATGCCTACAAAAAGTTTTACGAAAAAAAGGATGGTATTTCCGAGCATGGAAACAATTCCCGCTACCACTTGAGCTTTTTCTCTATTCATTCTAAATCCCTCACCTTTTTACCAATATAAGCCAGCTCACACAACACTTAACAGTCTAGAATGTTCTACGCAAATAAAAATACACCTACGGAACATATCGCTGTCCCGCAGATGTATTTTTCACATCTACTGCCACATCATGTAGCCCGGCCACATAAATCTAAAGATTTACTGCCTGATCAGTCTATTAGTCATTAAGACATAATGTCAAACTATCTTACTTATTACTGTACAAGAAGTTGATCCGCTTGTCAACACTTTCTTCATTAAAGGTCACGCAAAACGCATAAGCGATTTTGAATTTTCTGTATAAACTTATTTTTGGCGTTTGGGTTCTGCGAAGTAGGTTCGAAACGTCAGAAACAAGTCCAGTAAGCGGTAGTGCGCTCAGATTGAGGGCAATTTTTGCAGGAAAAAGTAGCTTTTATTCAAAAAGATTTTTCATGCGTTTGTCCTACATTAAAGGTATGTTTCATCGCTCCTCATTACCCGTAATTCTTTTCGTGTTTCTTGATGCGAGCTTTTATCTCCAAAAATGTTCATCTCGATGGCTAAAAGTGGTTGTTTGGAGCCAATCAGCTCTGGAAAAATTTCAGTCACTTGTTCAATTTGAGAGGCCTCAGACTGTATGCAATGGTAAAGGCCAGCCGGGCTAACGATACCGTTCGGTATTTCTTCTCTTAGTTGAACGTAGGCATACCTTTTAACGGCTTTTCCTGGATGATGTTGTTGTAAATAACCACAGTCCCAAAACATCGGTTCACATGGAATATTTTTTAAATCTTGAATCATTTTTGAGAAAAGTTTACGCTCTTCGACTTTGGTCATTTCTTTTTCACATGGGAGCACGTAAAAGTATTTTTCTTGCAACTCTAGGGTATAAGGTATCCCACGTTCTTTAAAGTGCTCCATCTCCTCCATATCGCTTTGGAGGTGGTCAATGAAGGCTAGTCCCGCTTGAAGTTCAGCGATTTTTTCCGTGACTTTCTTTCTCATTTCTACGACTAAGTCACTGTAGTTCACTTTTTCTTCAGGGTCGATAAAGGCCTTTAGCTCTTTTAATGGTAGTCCAAATTCTACCGCAAATTGAATGATCTCAATCCAATATGCTTGCTCCAATTCGTAGTAGCGATAGTTTGTTTGTGAGTCAATGTAGGCAGGCTTTAAAATATCCAGTTCTTCGTAGTATTTCAAAGACTTGACCCCTACTCCTGTCGCTGCGGATATTTCTCCAATGCTTAGTAGTTCATTTTTTCTTAACATCTTCCCTTAGCTCCTTGACTCGGATATTATAGGCGAGTTTATAATGATTATTGTAAATGAGCAGACGAATGTCTGTCAACTAGGAGGAACCAATCATGAACGTCATTAACGTAAGAAAGCATCCTGAATACGAAGAGCAAGCCATCGCTTACTTTCAAAAGCAGTGGGGAAACCGCCGAAATAAGAAAGTCTACGAGGATTGCATCCGTCACAGTTTAACCACTGAGAATCCGCTACCTGTCTGGTATTTATTGGAAAACGAAGGAGCTATCATCGGTTGCGCTGGCCTCATTACCAACGATTTTATTAGTCGGATGGACTTATGGCCATGGCTCTGTGCCTTATTCATTGACAAACGTTATCGAGGTCAAAATCTAGCAGAGCTATTCATGTCACAAATCAAAGCCGATGTAGCTGAAATGGGCATGGATAATCTTTACCTCTGCACCGATCACAAAGGCTATTATGAAAAATACGATTTTGATTACCTAGCAGACGGTTATCACCCATGGGGAGATCGCTCACGTATTTACGTTTGCAACGTGACAAAGTAACGAATGAAGCACCACGTTCCCCTTGGAGTTGAACGTGGTGCTTCAATACGTTGTTATGTGCTTTCCTTCATCCGTGTCATTGGCACTAACATCAGCACCACAATTGGTAAGGCGACCGCCGCCAATGCCAGGTTATCGCTAAATAAATTAAATAGCCTCCCCATCACAAATTGTGCCAACGTGCCACCAATCATCATCACCGTCATGGCAAAGGCCATAATCTTACCGACAATCTCTTCCGGGGTGTTTTGTCCTAAGTAGGTAAAGTAGTTTAAGGACATCATCACCGTTGCTGAATTAACTAGTAGGCCGCCTATAACAACGACCGCGTAAGCGACATTATCTGAGGTTAGCATGAAAGCTCCTACCATTAATAACTGAAGCACTGAACTAATCACTAATAGTAGCGGTAAGGTACGAATCGTTACTTTATCCCCTAACTTCCCAAGTACCACCACCCCAACAATTCCTCCAATGGAAATAATCCCATTAGCAAAACCGAGACGGGTTTCTCCCATGCCTAGCTCTGCATTAATAAGAACAGCAGGAATCACAAACAAGATGGGAAATAAAATCAAGGCGTAAAGGAAAAAGGCCATCGTTGACTTTTTAAACACCTCATCAGTCCCCACAAATTTAGCAGCACTTTTAAAATCTCGACCCACCGTCCGAATCACCCCGACGTTACTAACTGGTTTCGTATAAGGAATTTTCATAAACTTATTAAAAACGGATGCGAGCAAGTAAGTGACTAGCCCCGTATAAATGATACTGTTTAGCCCTAAATCCTCCAACATATAACCGGCAATGATCGGCGCAACGACACCTGAGGCAATCATGAGTACCCAAGTTACTGAGTTAGCTTTCATTAACTGATCCATCGGGATGATGTCATAGACCGTAGTTTCAAAGCTAGACGATTGCAAACTATCTAGCACCGTCATCGCAATCAGCATGGCTATGGATAGGAGCAACGTGTTTATCTCCCCAATTAATAACACGTAAACTCCAATGACCACAGCAATTAAAAAATTTGTAAGGATAATCACCTTTCGTTTACAAAAACGATCGGCTATCACACCACCAATCATAGTAAAAAACACATACGGCATCCAGGATAAGGTCATCACTGTGCCTAAAAGTACCGGGTCATCCGTCGCGATTAGGATGTAGACAGGAATCGAAAATCGGATCATCGAGCTTCCGATGGATGCTAATTCAAAAGCAATCACATATAAAATAAAGTTTTTGTTCCAAAGTTTTGTTTCGATTGAAGCCATATTAAAATCAATTTCCTTTCAGTTTTAAACCTGCTCTAGTGCTAACCGATCGATCAGCATCTGCATGTCTTCCGGCAGATCGATGGTTAATTCAATTCTTTCTTTTGTTCGTGGCTGATTAAAGGCAAGATAATAAGCATGCAGCGCCTGTCTATTAATCAAGGTCGCGTCAGCGTGACCATATAGTTCATCGCCAATAATACCATGCCCGATATGTGCCAAATGAACCCTAATCTGATGGGTACGCCCCGTTAGCAACTCCACTTCAAGTAGGGTGGCACTCTTATATCGTCTAAGAACGCTATACTTTGTTACCGACGCCTGTCCACGTTCATCGACAATGCTTTTAATCGATTCCTCTGTGTTTCGGTAAATCGGTGCATCAATGATTCCTGAATCACAGATGACCACACCGTGTACCAAGGCTAAATATTTTTTTCTTACCATGTCTTTGGTCATATCTAACCCAATTTGCTGATGCGCAAAGGTATTTTTTGCTACCATTACTAAACCAGAGGTATTCATGTCTAGGCGGTTAATAAATCGCACATGAATTGGCTCATTTTTTGCATTTTGCAGGTAAGTAATACCATTTGCTAACGTTCCAGATACATGACCTTTAGTTGGATGAACCACCATGTAAGGTGGCTTGTTGACCACCAATACATCAAAGTCTTCGTAAATGACTGTCACATCAAGGTTTTGGGGTGCAAATTCAGAAGGGTCTTCACTTAGGTCAATCTTGACTAAGTCTCCTTTGTAAATCTTGCTTCCAAATGGTGAAATAACTCCATTTACCGAGACTCTCCCATTCTTTTTCAGCTTGTAAAGGGCATTTTCAGAAAAATTTAATCGTCCTTTTAAAAGTCGCTTAAGTGTTTCTGGTTCCTGAACCTCGTATCTTAAGGTATTATAATACTGCTGTTGTTCCTTAAACATGTCAAATACTTCCTTTTATTCTTATTTACTCAAATGTTCGTGAACGAGCAACCATCTGTTTTTTTCAGCGCATTTAACAAACACATTGGTCGCCTTACCGAATCCTTCTACTAAAGCTCCTTTGACATAGCCCTTGTAGTTGTACTGATAAATACATGTTTTCGATTCCTCACCGTCATGTAACCATTGGATGTCCGTCGCCCAGTATTCTTCATCTTCAATGTTCGACCACGTTTTTTCAAAATACGCTCTGATTTTTTCAAGTCCTTTCATTTCTGTTCCAGAAAAAGTATAAACAGCGTCTTGATGCAATAGTTTCTCTACCTCATCAAAATTATGTGTGTTCGTAGCCTCAATTATTTCTTTCAATGGTGTCTTCATCACAGTTCCTCTTTTCTTTTATTCGGATACTTTCTCTAAGGTTGTCAATCACACTTAAAGAAATGAAATGGGTGCGCTCATGTTTTTTAATTTGACAACCACACTGTAAGCAGCGGTTTCGCTTGATTTAGGATTTGCCTGAGATGGTTTGGAGTTTAGTTGGAAGCTTGCGGTCCCGAAGTCACCTTCTAATGCGATGTAGTGGCTGTTTACCTTTAGATTCGGAACGGATTTAATCTCAACTTGCAAATGTTCCGGTTTGATATTAGTCGCTAAGGATAAAGCAATGGCAACGTTGACGTTTTTCGGAAAAGCCAGAATCGCTTCTTTGGCGGTTCCTGAAAAGGCAATCGTTTCTGAATCTAACGGTAAGGGCTCGTTTAATCCAGGTGCACCTTGCAGGGATTCCGGGCTTTTTGTGCTGACAATTTTTGCTTTGATTGCTCCTTTAGCTCCTACGGTCTGAATAAAATCAAAACCTCCAATGGCTCCCGATACAACATGAACCTTTCTTCCAGTCGAGCGGGCGACCTTTTCTACAGCGATTTTAAATTCTTCATCGGCAAAGGCACCGATTGCTAACGGAATTAAATCACTTCCTGCGTTAAGAATGGTGACGGCGATCTTTTTCAAGACGTCTACGGTGGTCGCTTCTACAATCACATCAGGCTTTATCTTAAGTAAATCTTCTAAACTTGAAAAATAGGGACAGTCACATGTTTTTGACAACTTTAAACCAGCTTCTGGTGATCGGTTATAAACCCCTACTAATTCCCATGAGTCATGCAATGTCTGTTTAATGCTTTCTCCAATTAGCGAGCCTAAAGTACCACAACCAACAATTCCTACCGTTTTCTTCTTCATTTACGTTCACTTTCCTTTATTCGGATACTTTTTCTTCTGATTTCAAATTCTCACATCATTAAAACATCACATTTAAATGTCAAAAATATTTTGATAAACCCCTTGCTTTGTGGAGCATAAAATAATATCATGTAATTATAAATTGAGGAGGGAATTTTATGAATAAAAATGCATTAATCAGGGAATTAGAAGCTGGGTTTGAAGAAAGTCGTCTAAACTTCAAAGAAGGAAAATGTATCCCTCTTGATGAATTTGATTGGGGAATTCCGCCATTCATGATTGGTGAGTCTAAACTTGAATATCGTGTTGCAAACGAAGCTTGAGCATCGGTTGTTATCGATCCTCGTGTCGCTCAACAGATTAAATCAATTTATAGCTATATTGCGCATACACTTTTCAATGAAGAGGCATCTTATCATCTAAAAGATACACTCAAAAGCAAACTTTCAAGTATTTCAACTTTCCCAAATGGTGGTACGTTCATTTCATTATTAAGCAATAACTTTAATGAAAAATTTGCTCACATACAGCGCACAACGGTTAATGGCTACCTCATCCTCTATGAATATTACGAGGTCAAAGACTCTATCAATGTTTCATATATTTTTCATCAAAGCCAAGATTATGCAAAGTTATTCCAAAATTAACGAAGCTCTAAGCCAATTTCTTTAGTGCTTTTTTAATTTCTTTTTTCCAAGTTCATTCTTCATTTCTAAATCCTCTCTTCTTCCCTCAGATCCTTTCTCCACTGCGGAACGATATTATTATCGCAAAGCGAATATGAAAAAAACACTCCAATTTTTATCCCCTTTTAGGCAATTGCAAACGATCGGTTTATCGAATATTTTGCAATTACCTTTTATATCCTTTTTACCATATATAGTTGATGTGCATGAAAAAGATTCTCTTCAAGCTCTTCTAAAGTTGCCCAAACCATTGGTTCTTTCTCTTGAGCAACTGCAACCTTTTCCTGTAAGCTACAGTGGTAAAAATATCCTAAATTATGTTGTGATAAATCTGGATAATACTTGGATGTGAAATGATTTTCAGCAACTCCCAAAAAATCGTTAATCTTTATTGTATATCCCGTCTCTTCTAGTACTTCACGATGAAGGGCATCAATTGGAGTTTCGTTGTTATCAATACCGCCACCTACCAAATACAAATATTCTTTCCACTTAATCGTTAAAAATCTTCCTCTGGCATCTCTAATTATAGCGTAAGCACCTTTTCTTGATTTAAACTTAAGATTTTTATCACGTTTTCCAAAAGTAATCGTACACTCTCCCACCTAAACCTTCTCCTCATCCATCAAATCACTTCGCCATTGAGGGACCACATTGTCATCACATGGCGAAAAGTACTCATCTAGCCGAATAATCTGATCGTCTTTAAAGGTGAAAAACGACGTAATAAATCCAACCCACTGTGGTGACCGGCAAAAGGTGGTGGTTACAACTTGTCCATTCTCTAACTTGTCCATCCGATCCGTGGTCATCGACCAAGCCGTTCCGTGGTCATCTGTCATGTAGTGTTCAGGTGGAAATTGGTCATTGCTATCGTGTAGGTAAATCATAGCATCTTCATGGAAATGCGTCAAAAATTCAGTTTTGTTCTGCGTTTTAACGGATTTCCAGTAGTTGGTTAAAAAGTTTGTTGTTTCCATAGGTATCCTTCCTTTTCAAATGAGCCTGATCTAGTCTAGCAAAGATAATCTGACAACAGCATGTCACATTTAATCTCGTGCGCGATTTTTCTTCACTTCTCGTGCTTCTTTTCTCATCTGCTTCAGCACATGCTTCGAGCCTCGCTCCAAATCTTTCTGGTATTTCCGCTCTGCAAAGTCAGAAAACAGCTGGTTCATGTCATAACCTACCGGATAAAGCTCCTCGGCTGGCATTTCCAATGCCAATCGTCGTACGTTAACGTCGATAAATTCCTTCTTGTAATAGACTTTCACGTTATTCAACCGATCGATTCCTTCGTAAACAATGGCGAAATCGTCTTGTTCCAGTAGTTTGACTCGATCCCCCTGTTTAAAGTCATAGAAATTTTCTTCTTGAACGTGAACCACTTTTGGTTTTCGGATTTTGCTATCGTCTACCGTGGTAAAGTCGTAATCCTTGTTTTCCATGTATTTTTTCGCCACTTGCTGAACTTGGTTTGAAATCTTCATTTCATTCGCAATCCACAGCGCGTTGCTTTCTCCTGATTTCCCAATTAACAGCTTGTACAAAGGTTCAATGGTTTCATTATTAAAGAGCATGGACGCGTTCATGAAATCAGGGTGCGCTTCCGAATGGCGTTTGATTTCACCGTAATGGGTCGTTGCTACCGTGATGCAACCGGCAAGATACAGGGTTTCCAAAATGGCAATCGCTAGGGCTGCTCCCTCATTAGGGTCGGTCCCGCTACCAATTTCGTCAAATAGAAGGAGTGTTTTGTGGTTAGCCTGATCCATAATCTCAGCCATGTTTTTCATGTGAGATGAGAACGTGGATAAGGCATTTTCTAAACTTTGATTGTCACCAATGTCCACAAAGATTTTCTCGAACAGGGAGATTTCTGTCTTAGGATCTCCTGGAATGTGAAAGCCAGACATGGTCGCCAAGGTTAACAAGCCAATGGTTTTAAGAACAATCGTTTTCCCTCCAGCATTAGGGCCTGTAATGATCAAGCTACGGTAATCTTGACCGATTTCAAAATCTAGGGGGATCGCACCAGCTGGAAGTAGCGGATGTCGACAAGCGACTAGCAATGTACGTCCATGGTCGTTAACCTTTGGGGCGACACCGTCTATTGCCATGCTGTATTTCCCTTTGGCAAAGACCATGTCGTATTGGCTAATAACTTCCACATTGGCGCTGATGGCATGAATTTGCTCTGAAATCATGCCCGTCAGGCTAGCGAGAATTTGGTAGACTTCCATTTCCTCTTCAGCAATTAGGATCAACATTTCACTACTCAGTTTAGCAATGACTGCTGGTTCCATAAACACCGTTGAACCTTTCGTCGATGTTTCAATGATCGTTCCCGCAATTTTACTTTTTGAGGCGGCTTTAATCGGTACGGTGTAATGACCGTTTTTCTTACTAATTAAACGTTCCTGAATGTGCTGTTTGTTTTCACTGCTTTTCAAAAACTTGTTTAACCGTTCCTGAATCTTCCCATCTACGATCTCAATTTGCTTTCTAACACGTCTCAGTTCTCGTGTCGCATCTGAGTCAACTTTACCTGATTGAATGGTGGCGATGATTTCTTCTTCTAAGCTTCGAAATTCAGTAATAGAACCTGCGTAACTTGATAGCGTTGGGGCATAAAAAACATTCTCTTCCATAAAGGTTTTAATTTTGCTACACCCTCGCAAAAAATCGGCGATGTTAAGTAATTCATTTGGCTCAAGAATCATCCCTTTCTCCAGGTTTTCCATGGTGCTCATAATGTTAGTAATCCCAGGAAATGGCACATGCCCTACTGCTAGAAGCTTTTTTGCTTCTGTGGTTTCCGTCAATCGCTTTTCTACGGTGCTTAGGTTAGAACTAGGTTTTAATTTGTCGATTAAGTCTTTTCCTAAGCCGCTAACACAATGGGATTTAATCCGCTCTTTTAATTCGTCGTATTGTAATTTTTCAAATGTCATGGTATTCATTTTTAACTTTCCTCACTTTTTCTGTTTCAGATCGAAGCAAAGACACCTATCGGTTAGATTTCTTTTTGTTTGCATAAGTTTACATAAAAAAGCCACGGGGATACCGTGGCAACGTTATTCAGACAAGTTAATCAAATATAAAGCATGAAGCAGCTTTATATTCCTTGGGTTATGTCTGATAAGTAGTAATAGGTATCTTCTCTTAGGGATGAAATAAACCGCACTTAAAAACAATGGATCTTATCTATTCTATCCATGTTGGTCTACTTCTTTCAATTTTCCTTAGATAATACCTACGACACTCACCAATCCACCAGCCCTTTAAATGTTTTTGAAATCTAACTGGGACATTATCCCATGAATTTAGTGGGAAGTCAAGTGTGGCCTTCGTTAGTTTGGTTAAAATAGTAGAGAATTGCATCAACAATTCGTTTTGAAGCTTCACCATCCCCATAGGGATTTGAAATTTGTGCCATCCGTTGATAAGCAGCTTTGTTTGTTAACAAGTCACTCACCTCAGACACAATCGCAGCTGAATCAGTTCCAACTAATTTCAAGACACCAGCTTCTACCCCTTCAGGGCGTTCCGTCTTCTCTCTAAGAACAAGAACAGGAACCCCAAAAGAGGGGGCCTCCTCCTGTACGCCACCTGAATCGGTTAAAATGAGGTAAGCTTTCTTAGCAAGGTTATGAAAATCAACGACATCAAGGGGGTTAATTAGGTGAATCCGTGGATGATCACCAAGCATCTCATGTGCCAGCTCAGAAACCTGTGGGTTTAAATGGACAGGATAAATGACATGGAGATCATCGTGGCGATCCAGCAATTGGTGAATTGCTTGGAAAATCCGTCTTAGTGGTTCTCCTAAATTTTCTCGTCGATGGGCAGTTAGTAAGAGGAATCGTTCATCGCCAATGTTTTGCAAAACCGGATGGGTGTAATCTTCTTGAATCGTAAATGACAAAGCATCAATCACTGTATTTCCAGTCACATAAATATGGTCTTGTTTACCCTCTTGTCGTAAATGATCGGCTGCAGCAACAGTCGGTGCAAAGTGTAAATCAGCTAAAATACTGGTTAATTGCCGATTTATTTCTTCGGGATAAGGGGCATACTTATGATAGGTTCGTAATCCCGCTTCAACATGACCAATCGGAATGTGGTTATAAAAGGCAGCAAGACTCGCAATAAAGGTGGTTGTCGTATCGCCATGAACTAAGATCATGTCAGGTAAAGTACGTTTTATTACATCGTCCAGCCCTTTTAGTCCTTCTGTTGTTACGTCAATCAGTGTTTGTTGATTCTTCATCATATTTAGATCATAGTCTGGAACAAGGTTAAAAGTCGTTAAAACTTGATCGAGCATTTCTCGATGTTGTGCTGTCACAACAACAATCGATTCAATTGTTTCAGAGTGTTTTTCTAACTCACAGATCAACGGTGCCATCTTAATCGCTTCCGGTCTTGTCCCAAAAATTATCATCACTTTAATCTTCTTCATTAGCCTCACCTATCTCCACCTTTTCCCAAAAGCTTGTTACCTTCATCAAGTCACTTTCCCGATAAAGATGAAGAGGTGGATAGAAAGTTGAGGCAAATAAATCGATGCCAAGTGCTGCTGCTCTCACACAAAAATGCCGATCTTCCCCCCAAAAAGAAAGGTTATAAACTCGTTCAAATAAAACTCCTTTTTCTAAGGCACTTTGTGAAATCATGGTGCAAGCTCCAAGGCCTCCGACAGGATAAACCCCTTTTTCTTTAAGTGATGCCATAAAGTTAAAAAAGGCTTGCGTTTTTTGTTCCTCAGACATTTGTTTATCTTGAACAAAGTCGTATTCATCGTACAACCACACTTGGGGCATTTCCATTGTGTTTTCTTTCCATGAGGTATAAAAAACTTCTGAAACAATGTCCTTTTCTAAAGAAGCTAGATGAACTAAAGTTTGTGGATGTAAGACCAAATCAGAATCCACTAGAAAGACAAAGTCAAAACGTTCTGCTTTAGCAAAGTTTAGCATTTTATCTTTATTTTTTCCGACCTTTTCGATCACTTCATTTTTCCAGTGATGGCTTGCGACGTTATAGACATTTCCTTCGGTATTCTTTTCAACTTTCACATGTTTATTTTCCCGTTGGAATTGTGCCAGTAATTTTGATGATTCAACTTCCTCGTTGTCATCAATGAAATAAAAATGGATCTCCAATCCTTCCGTATCAAGCTTTGATAAACCTTTTAAAAATTCCTTTAAAATTTTTGGTTTTTGGTGCACTGGGCTTCCAACCAATATTTTCTTCATTACACATCCACCTCAATTGATTCAACTTTTTCTTTCATTCCCATCTGCTCAAAATACGCTCCATTATGCAAAACAGCACTTGCATTTGGCTTGTGCTTAGCAGATAATTGGTGGTACTGAAATGCTTTTTCCAGATCGCCTAGTTTAAAATAGCAAAGACAAAGTTCAATGGCTGGAACATAATCCCAGTAGTCGTTCAAAATAAATCCTTTTGAATTCTTAACCAATTTCAATGCCAAGTCAAACCAGAAAATAGCTTTTTGATCATCACTTAAGTTCTTATAATAATAAGCAATTTGACAGCAAATCTCAGCACGAGGTGTGTCGTACTGAAAGCTTCTAAATAAAATCGGCAATATTTTCTCTCGCTCTCCAAGTCGCTCGTAACAGCGACTTAAGTTAAAGCAACTAGCGATGTTATCTTCAAACCAGCCCTGTCCTTCATCTAAAAATTGATTGAAGTACTGAGTAGCTTCGCTGTATTCACCATGATCCATTAATTCACGAGCAAAGTAGTATGTTTCTCGTGGAGACAACACTTTCCCTTCCGCAACTAATCCACGGTAAATTTTTAAGTTACGATCACCTGATGACCCTTCTTTTTTATGTGAGATAGCAATTTCTTCATGGATGACATGTCCTGTCATCTGAACGTATTCGTGAATGGCATCCTTCCATTGGAAGTTTTTTTCTCGCTTAAAAAGTCGCTCTCGTGTTGAAGTTAAGATCGGATTGCCATCACCATCAAAGTGGGTATGGTATCTAAACGTCACCATATCTACCCGTTGGTCTAAACTTTTTTTAAGTTGAAGTAATTTCTCACGTTCTTTTGGTTCAATAACGTCATCAGCATCTAGCCACATTTGGTAGTCCATCGTCGCTTTAGAAAAGGCAAAATTTCTTGCTTTCGCAAAGTGATCAACCCATTCAAAGTCATAAATTTTATTAGTAAATTCTTTTGCAATTTCTTTCGTCCTGTCCGTTGATCCTGTGTCAACAATGATAATTTCATCAACGGCATCTTTCACGGAATCTAGGCATCTACCGAGTACCTTTTCTTCGTTTTTAACAATCATACAAAGGCTTATCGTAACCATCGTATTCCTCCTATTCATCTACATCGAAATCTAATTTAATTGGTGTATGAAGTGCTTTAGACATTTTCTCTTTTAGAACCAATTGATGATTAAAAATCACCTCTAGCATCTTCTGAACACTGTTATTAACTCTCAAAACATCGTCAATGGTGGCAACTTCAGGTGGGATGCTCCCTTCCAGTGTCCCGAGCACATATTGAATTTTTTCGCCTTCCACATTAAGGATATGGCTAAGTCCTAGTTCCTCCATAGCAATGGATGAGATGATTTGATTGAGTGCATCTTCTCGAGTTGGTGTTGGTGCATCAGGTTGAATTACTGATGAGATGTTGACCGCTACATTGTTCGATGGATCTGGGTCAGTGGTGTTGCTGGTCACTACCGCTATATTTGCAATAAAATTAGTGGCAGTCTCAATAACCGTTCCTTTCACATAAATGGTTTGCGTTTCATCTGGTAACATTAAACCAAGGTCATAGGGACTTATCCAAGGGAGCCAATCGGTGTTATTCAGCGAAAATTGAGCATCAGATAAGTCAGTAGATACATTGTCTTGAAGGGTTACGCCCTCTGCATCGCTTGGTCCGTAGTTAGTGACTGTGATGGTGTAGGTGAGCAGATCGCCTAGGTTAATAACAGCTGAATCAGAGGTTTTTGTAATAGCAAGATCAGCAGATTCTCCCACATAAACCTCAAAACTGCTGGCATTGTTGGTCAAGTCAAGATCAGTCGTTTCAGAAGTCACCAGCGCTGTATTCACAATTTCATCAGTAGCACTAGTCGTCACCGTTCCTTGCAATTCAATTACCACTACTTGATCCACAGCTAGATCGCCAAGGGAAACATCACCTGTCCACGGTTGCCAATCGGTCTTATCCAGTGAGTATTGGACATTGCTTAACGTATCTGAAATCGCATCGGTCACAACCACTCCTGCCGCTATGGAAGGGCCATAGTTGGTTATCATTAGGCTAAATCGAAGGGCATTTCCTGCAATCACATGATTCGTATTTGCCCATTTTAAGATACCAACGTCTGCTTGTTCCACCACATCTACCGAGACAGTGCTAGTACTATCCAGCGTGTCATCTCCTTTGACATGAGCCGTGTTTGTAATGGCATTTTGAGTAAATTTAGCTACGATTCCTTTTATGAGCAATGTCCGTGCACCACCCGATGGAATCGTCCCGTAAGTATAGGAGCCTGTCCACGGTTGCCAGTTGATTCCATCGGTAGAATATACAACATCCCTTAGCTCAGGTGGTATCACATCCGTCACCACGACATTGTGGGCAAAGCTCGGTCCCTCATTTAAGACATAAATACTGTAAATTAGGGTGCCATCAACGGTTACTGGGTCTGGCGTTGCTATTTTTGTGACGTTCAATGTTGCCGTTGGTATCGGTGTGTTACTGGTAATGGAAGTGTTGTTACTCCCATCTGGATCGGGCGTAGATGCATAAATGGTTACCATATTGGTTATGGTTGTGACAGTTGCTGGCGATAGTGTCCCTTGAATCAAGAGCGTTACCGTTTCGTTAGCAGTCAGTGTTCCCAAAGTTAAGCTACCTAACCAAGGTTGCCAAGTGGCTCCGTTATCGACAGAAAATTGTGGATTCAAAACCCCTGTTGGAACGGGATCCAGCAATACAACTCCTTGTGCAGTTGAAGGGCCGTAATTGGTGATGAGCAGTTGATAGAGCATTGGATTTCCAGGTATAAAAGGATCAGTCAGTAAGGTTTTTACCACTCCTATGTCAGCACTGGATGGCAATGGTGGTGCCTCAACAATGGCTGTTTCAACCGTTGATGTATTATTGTCTAGATTTGGGTCTGCTGTATCACTTTTCACTGTTGCTACATTCACAACGTTCTCTACTGTAGAAGGGTCAATCGTCCCTTGGATCTGCACGGTTAATGAGCCATTTGCAGCTAATTCTCCTAATGCCAATTCACCCATCCATGGTTGCCAAGTCGCTTCTTCATCAAGGGAATATTGTGGATCAATAAGTACAGTTGGCGTTGAATCGGTAAGAATAACATTTTCTGCTATAGATGGTCCTGCATTAGCAATGACTAGCGTGTAAGTCAGATCCGCTCCTGCTGTAACTGAATTTGGGCTCATTTTAGTAACAGAAAGGTCGGCTAAGTAGGTAATGTCTGTCGAGGTTTGATCGCTATTATTAGATAAATCAGGATCTGGTGTTATCGAACTTACTGAAGCGATATTATTAATGATTCCTGTCGCAAATGCATCTACAGTTCCACGGACAAGAATCGTAAAAACATCTTCTGGTTGAAGCGTTGGAATTGTCAGCGATCCTTGGGTAACGTCTTGCCAGCTCTGCCCGCTGTCAATGGAATAGGTGGGATTTTTCAATTCTGGTGGGAGATTATCCATGAACAAAGGTGACTCAGCCGCATCAGGCCCGTTGTTAACAATGGTCATGGTATAAGTTAAGGTTCCACCAGCAGCAATGGTTTCTTGGTCGGCAGCCTTGGTAATCTGGAGGTCGGCAATGGGACTAATGGTTAAGATGTAATCTTCTACTTCACCATCACCTGCTGGTCCTACACTAGCACCATCTTGTCCAGTTCCATCATCGCCTTGAACAAGAGCGTCTGTCGTCAAGCGAAAACGAGCAAATGTAGAACCTGCAGTCAACTCTACTCCTACTGGTACTGAGAAAGCCATCAAATAAGTTGCCGTTCCACTATTAGCAGGTACAACGATCGCACTACTTTCATTCACTTCAAACAGCCCATTTTGATTGAAGTCAATCCAACCGTATAGATTAGCAGGCAATCCATTGCTATTGGTCACGGTTATTTCTAATTGATAGGTGGTTGCACTAATGGAAAGGATAGAAAGAGGTGTAATTAGTCCATCGTCTTGAATACTCTGTGTTAGATCATCTCCTGTGGCATCGCTATTTTGATAAGCATCTTCCTCTGCTGTGATCTGAGTTCCCAGCATGATACCAGGAATCACCTGATGACGGGGGCCATTGCTGGCAAGTAAAGTGTTGTAATTACCAGGGCCATTGCCAATCCCCGCATCAGGAGCATCGCCAAAATCGATCATTAGTCGTGCATTTCGACACATGGCTCCATCGTTATGGTTGTCATAGTAAGTGTTAGAAAAGTAAACACCTGTTGTGGTGATGCCGTTAATGGTGTAACGGTAAATATTACCATTTTGGTTAGCAATGGCGTAAATATTACCAGCAGCATCAACCGACATAGCTCCGTAAGAGTTACTGTACATAGGTCCACTAGTCGTCATGTTAATCACGCGGGCGTTGTCAACGTTCACCCGTGCCATGACACCACCACTTTGAATTCCAAATAAAAAGCCATTGGTATTCGCACCTGTTTGGGCATTGGAGGGTAACCATACCCAATCGGCCACATTAGGTGTTCCATTGACAAGAGCAACCCCATAATTTGAGGTCTGCTCAGAAAAACCATTGGTCGGATCAACCAATTTCATATAAGTTGCTGAATTGGGGCGTAGATCAATTACGTACATCCGAGCAGCTCCACCGTAATAAGCATAGAAATAACCATTGTCATCTAGGCAACCTGTGTTGTATTGATTGCTCGTTACTGGCATTCCTGTTGGTAAACCTAATGTCATCAAATTACCAGCTACATCAATTCGAACCACCTTATTTGTTGTTAAATCATAGCCATACAAGTAATCATCAACAGCATTATAGCCAATGGCATTTACATAGTCGGCAGGATTCAAAACTCCCTGCATCGTTGGCTTTCCCGTAACTAGATTAATGGTCACCCACTGGGTGGGATCCCCGACAAATTGAATAAAATTAGCAGTGCAAGCTAGCGGGTTCACATTGGTATCATGAGCAAAATTATTGTTACCTAAGGTTGCTCCATTGGAAATATTCGCAGCTGTCACTGAGATGACTATTTTTCGTGGTCCGTTAGAAAGGGTGAACCCGTCTGGTTGTGAAAAAATAGTCGGTGGATTGCTTGTATTTTGAACCGCCGTTTCATAAATCGTATAACTTCCTGCCGCTGTCACCGTAAACGTATAATTCCCATTAGCATCTGTTTGACTTTCCACCATTCCAGAAGTGCTCGATAAGTAAATGTAAACACCTGCAATACCTGACTCCCCAGCATCGTAAACACCGTTGTGATTGAGGTCGTTAAACACAACCCCAGAAATCGTAGCTGGCATAAAAAAAACCTCCTAAAATCTTTTATTATAGTTAGCTTATGTCAAACGAAGTAAATGGTGAATGGGTTGGTAACTTTGACATTGATATGATGTTTCTCTTTTTTTGTGCCATCGCGGCAACAAGTTTAGAAAAATAAGAGTAACCCGAAATGATGGACTACTCTTACTCATTTTTTAAGGTTAATGTTTTGTAAAAGTCGAGGATTAGGTGATGGCCATTCCTGCACTTGCATAACCGATAATTTCTCCACCAATTCCGCCACTAGCACCGAATACAAGTAAGACTTGATCTCCTGGATTAACAGCGATGGTATAAGATTGACTACCAGAAACGATGGTACCGACTGAGATGGCAGACAATGCAGGTCCAAGAGTTATAACAGGTGTTTGTGGTGTAAATACATCCGTCCCCGCAGGTGCAATGTATAGCTGTGCTTCAATGTTACTTCCAATCGAAATGGCTTCTGTAATCGTGAAATCTGCATAAACTGCTGTGATGGTTCCTAAGCGTGGGACTGTGAATGCATAGTTAGTAACGGTTCCCGATGCAGTTGTTAAGTTAAGTGGAGCACCAAATACTTCAACACCTGGAGCAGAAGAACCGAAGCCAACATAAGCTGGCACTCCAACAACTCCCAGCGCAACGTCAAGAGTTACTGGTCCGCCTGAAGCATAAGGGATAATAGCACTTGATCCTGGGAGGCCTGTATTACCTGTTGGACCTGAAAGTCCTGTACCTCCTGTTGGACCTACTGGTCCCATTATGCTTGGTCCCGTTACTCCGTCGATGATGATGTCTCCAGTCGTAGGATCCACTGTTATAACCGGTTCTGGACCTGTTGGGCCTGTGGCACCGTCTAATCCTGTACCTCCTGTTGGACCCTGAGGTCCCATTATGCTTGGTCCCGTTACTCCATCGATGATGATGTCCCCAGTCGTAGGATCCACTG
>JGI24703J35330_11748593_pt1 | contig 21384 bp, 15 predicted proteins | sample TergutNt197P1_FD_35330 | JGI IMG/M metagenome (IMG submission 35330)
CGGGAAGCTATGTTTTTCAGAGGGTCTTTAGACCCAAGCCGGTAAGAGAGGCTTCTAGCCTCAGAGCAAACCACCAGCTTAGCTGGTGGTTTTGATTGAGGTGGACAACTTTTGGATCATGTCGATCGCTTGAAATATCCTTTTTGGGATTTAAATTACTTTTTGGGATAGTGGAATATCCGAATAAAGTGATATCTAGCTGAATAAGGATATAAAAATATCCCAATCACCCTTTATGAGCCTCATTTTGGATAGATACCTCTTTGCTAAAAGGAGGGGTTCAGAATGATTTCTTTGATAATCTCTTCAATTCGGCCAGCATCTTCGATGTCGGATTCAAAGGTATAGATAACCGTTTCGAAAAGCTTGAACCCAAGGCGATTAAAAAGGAGGATTTTATCTCTCATTTTTCTTTCATAACCGTCCTTGTGGAGGGCACCAAAATGCTCCCAGGGAATCAACTTACCGGTAAAGGGACAAAAGAGTAGGAAGTCAGGGTAGATTTTCTTGCCGAGTCCTTGAAAAGACGATTCGTATAGAAAAGGGATTTCTAACTTATTTAAATGATCGACAGTGATGACTTCCGATTTTGAACGAACAAGAAAGTTTTTTGAGGTGGGGTATTTTAAATCTACAGGGTGGAATTCACTGGTCGGGCTCTTCATCTGAAGCCAGTCCTTATGTTGAGAGTGGAAATAATAATGAAGTGGGAAGCCTTGATAGGGAGTGGATATTGCAGCAATGATTTCTTTAATAGAAAGTTTCTGATGTAGATGGGCAGGAAGTGTACGCTGTTTTTCTAAATGTTTGACTAAAAATAAAACCAATGCTTTACGACAATACTGAGAGACTAGTATTCTATTTTTTGTAATGCCAACTGTTTTTCCGTCAACCACCTGATAATAAAATTTACCTTGAATACACTTCATACGACCTTTTGGCAACGTCTGTAACTCTAACTTTAGTAATTTGAGTAGGTCAGCATGGTAATGGATTTTGTTCTCGTATAAATAATGCATGATTTAACCTCACTTTTTGTTTTAATATTCTTTTTTGGATTTAAATCACTTTTTGAGATAGTGGAATATCCGAATAGGGTGATATCTAGCTGAATAAGGATATAAAAATATCCCAATCACCCTTTATGAGCCTCATTTTGGATAATCGACCACCACAGAACGGTCCCTTACCTTTATATACGCAAAAAAGATAAAAAAAACGGCTAAATTCCACAACAAATCAAATGAAAACGCCGATCATTCTAGTATTAGAGGGTAAAAGGAGGTCACTACATAAAAAAAGGAACGACTTAAGACTTTAGTTTCGTTAGTCGTTCTTTCGATATTTAGAATTTGATAATCAAGGGTAGCTCGCTTTCTTTAATCCGTAAAATACACGTTATGGAACATTGGAATACTGGTTGGCGTTGGCTGGAGACCACCTACGTTATTTCCTGTTGCCATAATAACACTCCCTGTTGCTAAGAAGACCATTGGTGCTTCTTCTAAAATGAGTTCTTGAGCTTCTAAGTAGGCGAGAAGGCGAATTTCTGGATCAAAGGAATTTCGTGCCAAGTCTAGGAGTTCGTCCACACGGTCATTAGCAAAGAAGGTTCGATTTCCAGCAGCACCAGCGTTGTCAGAATGGAACAATGGATAAAGACCATAATCCCCATCTCCTGTCACATTAGTCCAAGCAAGAACAAACATGTCGTAAGTCCCATTTGCTGTTTCTTCTTGGAAAATGGCCGTTTCGACTTGTGTGATATCTAAAACAATCCCAACCTGTGCTAAATCAGCCTGTGCCGATTGTGCCCATTCTAAGCGGTCAGGAAACTCGTTGGTAATTAAGGTCAAATGCAAGGGGTTATCCTCGTTGTATCCGGCTTCTGCTAATAATTCACGGGCTCGCTCTGGGTTGTATTCAAAACCTTGCAAATCTGGATGAGCACCAAAAATTTCAGCTGTCAATGGGCCGTCTAAAGGTGCGCCTTGGGAATACAGCAATTGTTCATGAATTTCCGTGGTATTAATGGCATGATTGATGGCGTGACGAATACGAACGTCGGTGATTCGCTCCGTATTCATCCCAAAGTAGAAAATTTGATAGTTATCCCGTGTCACAAGTTGCAGGTTGTCATTTCGCTCAATCGCTGGAATGTTGGTACGACTAATGTTAGCAATGTCAACCTCACCCGATTCTAAGGCAACCATTCGTGTGCTTAGTTCAACCATGGTTCGAATCACCAATCTATCTATTTCCGGACGACCACCATGATACTCATCAAAAGCTTCGAATTCAATGAAGTCACCGTGCTCACGATGGGTCATGACAAAGGCACCTGTACCAACGATGTAATTAGCAAAATCAACGCCTTCTTCGTAAGCCTCTAAACTTAAAATAGAAGCAGCGGGATGGGTCAAAGTTAATAGAAGAGGGGCGAAATGTTGATGAGTCCCAATGCGGACAGTATAACGGTCTAAAGCTTCAATGTTTTCTGGATCAAAGACACCCATGATCGCTGCAACAGCAGGAGACTCTGTACCACGGATCATGGAGAACACCACGTCCTCAGCAGTCATCTCGGCACCATTGTGGAACGTTACGCCTTGTCGAAGCTCAAACACGTAGGAATAATCGTCGTATCGTTCCCAAGAGGTGGCTAACACAGGAGTGACTTCCCCGTCTGCGTCGATTCGAACCAAGGTATCGTAAGACTGGGCGAATACTTGTACGTTAGCCATGATGGCAGACATGTGAGGATCTAAGTTAAAGGCATCGCCTTCAAAGGCAACGGTTAACGTAATAGGCTCTCCCTCTTCTCTTGCTGATGCATTCCCACAAGCTGCTGCGATGAAGACGAGAGACAAAATAGCAACTACCACCTGAAATTTTTTATGTGACCCCGTTAAATAAGTACGACTAGACATTTTTATTTCCTCCTTATAAGCCAAAAAGATTTTTGGTAACAAAAAAGACACCAGCCAGACCAAGAGCGCTTGGTCCAACTGGTGTCTTCATCAACCGTGGATGGTTATCATCCTAGGTTACGACGAAAAGACAGAGCCAGTTTAAACCAAGCGCTGCTAATAATGAGAATGAGAATAATGACAGTAACAGTTGCAAACACATGGTTCATTTCTGGCACATCCTTTCGCCTTAAAATTTCAATGGCTTTTTGAAATATTAAGGCGTATTCTAACAGACCAACCAAAAGATGTCAACACCTTTTTACGAAAAACAAACACACTTTTGTTAAAAAATGTGCTAATAACCGATAAAAATGTGTCAACAATCGTACTTAAACATGAAAAAAGCACCCATCAGGATGCTAGCTTTACTCCGCTAATTCTCCAAATAGATGCCACGTTTTAGCTTCTGTAATTTTGACGTTGACAATTTCACCGATCAATGAAGGATTGCCTTTAAAGTTAACTAACTTCTGATGGCGGGTATAACCGGATAAGACGGTATCGTCGTTTTTACTTGGGCCTTCAACCAACACTTCAACCAGTTCGCCTTCAAAGCGAGCATTCCCAGCTTGGGCGTCGGCATTAATCAGATCATTCAAGCGATACAGGCGATCTTTTTTCTCCGCATCGGTCACATCGTCTTCCATTTTCGCCGCCGGTGTTCCTTCCCGTGGAGAGTAAATAAAGGTGAAGGCACCGTCGTAGCCAACTTCTTTGGCTAAAGATAAGGTATCTTGGAATTGCTCTTCCGTTTCGCCAGGAAAGCCGACGATAATGTCGGTGGTAATGGCTACATCAGGAATGGCGGCTCTTAGATCGCGAACCAGCTGCAAATAAGATTCTCGTGTATAGCGACGATTCATCCGTTTTAAAATCGTGTCATTTCCCGATTGAACCGGTAAATGAACGTACTCCATTAAGTTTCCTCGCTTAGCAAGGGTTGCTACCATCAATTCGTCGAAATCGTGAGGGTGGGAGGTCGTAAAACGAATCCGAGGGATATCTAGTGCACCTAAATCATCTAGCAACGAACCAAAGGTATAATCTCGATCTTTGAAATCTTTTCCGTAGGCATTTACATTCTGACCAAGCAAGGTTACTTCTTTGTAACCAGCCTCAGATAGTTCTTTGACTTCCTTAATCACGTCTTCTGGTAAACGACTACGTTCGCGTCCTCGTGTGTAAGGAACGATGCAATACGTACAAAATTCATCGCAACCGTACATGATGTTAACCCAACCTTTAACAGCATTGGCACGAACACGGGGCATGTTCTCAATGATCTCACCCTCGCCTGACCACACTTCAACGACACGCTCTTTGGCGATCAAGGCTTCGTGTAAGTATTCTGGGAGGCGGTGAATGTTATGAGTACCGAAGATTAAATCTACTTGCTGATACTTTTTAAGGATTTTATCGACGACGGACTCTTCTTGGGACATACAGCCGCAAATGGCTAAAATCAGATCTGGATTCTCTACTTTTAACTGTTTTAAACGACCGAGTTCACCAAAGACACGGTTTTCCGCATTCTCACGAATGGCACAAGTGTTTAACACCACTAAGTCGGCTGCTGTTTCTTCGTCAGTAGACACGTAACCTAATTGTTCCAAAATACCAGCAATCGCTTCGCTATCGTGTTCGTTCATCTGACAGCCATAAGTTTTAATGTGATAGTTCTTATTTGCACCAACGTCAGCCATGCTTTTTGCCGGTGTGAACGATTCGATGTTAACTTGGTCACTCTTTCGACTTTTCGCATCCTTTAGACTTGGTTTGTTAAAATATTTACCGTAATCTTTTTTTTCTTTTGACATGTATATCAACCTCTTATCAACTTTGTAGACTATAAATTCTCAAGTTAATGAGCTGATCTATTGTACTATAGAGTAGGCTAAAAAAGCAACTTTTTCTTTAAAAAGCCGGGTCATTTTCTTTCATCTCTAGCAACTGAAAGGCTAGGTGCAAAATCGCAAAATCTTGATAATTTCTGGGATCGTAGCCGGTTAAGCTTTTGATTTTATTGAGTTTATACTGAACGGTGTTTTTATGAATGAATAAATCTTCAGCGCATTTACCAATACTTCCATTATGTTTCGCAAAAGTGGCTAAGGTTTCGTTCATGACCTTGATCTCTTTAGATGGGATACCTTGCAAGGTATTGACGAGAAAGAGTCGACGAACATCATCTGGAATGTTACATAAAAGCATGCCTAAATCCAGCTTTTCAAAATAGGAAATGTGCCCTTCTTTACCTCTAACTTGAAGCCAGTTTAATGCCTGCTTTGCGGATTTGAAAGACTCGCGGATGTTTACATGCCCGATCCCAGTATTACCCACTCCAAAATTGAGAGAAAGATTTAATCTGGTATGGATGGTTGATTGGATTTTTTTTAAAGTGACGTCAACCTCTCGATTTGGCATCAATAGAATAATCCGTGATCGACTAATGGTAAATAAAACATCGGATTGTCCGTGAAAAGAAGATTCCAATAACCACAAGAGCGTACTCGTTTGTTCTTCCATCGAAGCGGCACTTGCGACTACCACCCGGTAGGGTTTTTCAAGATCTAAATCGAACAAGTACTCCTTAAAAACATTAGTAGAATGCAAAAGTAGTGATTCGATTTGGAGACGTTGCTTTTCTCTTTTTTGCAAGGAAATGGTATTGAGGTAGGCTTCTTTTATTAAAATCTCAGTCATTGATTTTAAAATTTGGGCGTAATTTTTCACTTCTTTTTCACCGGTGAGACCCACAACACCGATCATGTCATGGTCAAAATAGATGGGCATGTTAATTCCTTTTTTAGTCCCTTTGTACTGTTCGTTGGAATCAATCAATAATGCTTGTCCGGTTTTAATGACTTGTGCTGCTCCTTCGTGAAAGGTATTAATCCGATTCGGATCGGAACTGGCAATAATGAGGCCTGCCATGTCCATAAAGTTTACCTTATGACGTAGCGTGACCTTTAAACTATCAACAATTTCCTGTGCCAAAGCAGGGGATATTTTCATCTACATTACCCTCTTCTATCATTTAATACTAAATCCACTCTGAGAAGCGTCTAAAACCAATTCTTTTCCGCTTATTCATCGTCAGTTCGTCCTCAGGTACGTTTGTGTACCTTCGCTCCTCACTTCCTTGACTAAGTGAAAAGTCAGTGAGTTCACAATTTATTGTGATTACGATTGACTTCACAAGGCTTCTTCACGACTTTGGAGTGAAGTAGAAGCTACTGGAAAGCTCTTAGTTTTTATTGACTACTTTCAAAGTAGATTTAGTATATTTTCTTTCATCTTAGGGCTGTTTTACCGCAAAGTCAAGGAAAAAGTGTTACAAAGACCATATTTAAGGCGAATAAAGTGGCTAGATTTTGTTTTCTGTAACCTATTTTGTCAGATGAGAGTGTAGTATAATGCTACTATCAGAACATTTGGAAGTGTTTTCTGTGAAGCGAGGAGGAATTTTGGAATGAAAGTAGTTGTGGCCATTGATTCATTTAAAGGAAGTTTAAGTTCAAACCATGCTGGCCAATGTGTGGCAGATGGTGTGTTAGCCGTTTATCCAGATGCAACTGTAAAAGTGGTACCTGTAGCAGATGGCGGTGAAGGAACCGTTGACGCTTTAGCCTTAGGGATGAAAGGGAAGCGAGAAGTTCTGACCGTAGCTGGCCCACTGCATCAACCGGCCACTGCCACCTACGGTGTGTTAGCGGAAAGTAAAACAGCTATTATTGAGATGGCACAAGCTTCAGGGTTAACTTTAATTTCTGAAGACATGCGTAACCCGCTTCACACAACGACATACGGGGTTGGAGAAATCATCAAAGAGGCCATTCATCAAGGTTGCCGGCAGTTTATTGTCGGAATCGGTGGGAGTGCCACCAACGATGCCGGCGTTGGGATGCTTCAAGCTTTAGGCTTTGAGTTTTATAACGCAGCCGGTGAGTTAGTTGGCTCTGGTGGACGTGAGTTAAGTCAAATTGTCTCGATCAAAACAGAAAATGCCTTAAAAGAATTGGCAGAATGTAACTTTAAAGTTGCCTGTGACGTCGACAATCCCCTTTATGGGACTAACGGCGCGGCTCATATTTATGGCCCACAAAAAGGGGCGACACCAGAGATCGTTGCTGAGCTTGATCAGGGACTGATTCACTTCTCTAAAATAGTTGAGAAAGAACTTGACAAAGACATTGCCCATGTTCCAGGTGCTGGAGCAGCTGGTGGTCTAGGATACGGGTTTTTAGGTTTCTTAAATGCTGTACTAGAACCAGGCGTAGACATTATCATTAATGCGACTAGTTTAGAGGATCACATAAAAAAGGCAGACATTGTTGTAACTGGTGAAGGCCGCATTGATCACCAGACTGCCATGGGTAAAGCACCAATTGGAATCACTAAAATTGCCAACAAATACAATAAAAAAGTCATTGGCTTTGCTGGAAGCATTAGTGATGATGCAACGACTTGTAACCAAGAAGGAATGTCGGCTTACTTTTCCATCCAACAGGGGCCAATTACCCTGGATGAAGCCATGGCAACAGAAGTGGCAGCTGAAAACATGAAGGCAACTGTGACGCAAGTATTTAGATTGATCAAAGCCGTTTCAAATTAGAAGTAGACAAATAAGGAGTTGGAAGTATTATGACAGGTTTAGCATTAATGGTTGTTTTCTTTATTTCAATTATTGTAATGGTACTAGCCATTGCCAAATGGAAGGTTCACCCGTTTTTAGCCATTATGGCAGTTGCCATTGTTTTAGGGTTGTTAGCAGGAATTCCGATGGTTAACCGCCTAGATGAAAGTGGAGCGATTGTTACAACAGGGATTGCTGGGATTATGGGTCAAGGTTTTTCCTCTATCTTTACGGGGATCGGTTTAGTTATTATTTTTGGGGGAATCATTGGTTCTATTTTAGAAGTAACTGGTGGTGCGTTTAAAATTGCTGATTTGGTTGTTAAAGTCCTAGGAAAAGCGAGTCCTGCTCTTTCCATGGTCATTATGGGGTGGATCGTTTCGATCCCTGTTTTCTGCGACAGCGGCTTTGTTATTTTAAATCCAGTTCGAAAGTCCCTTGTGAAACGAACGGGATCTAGTGCCGTTGCTACAGCCGTTGGTTTAGGAGGTGGCTTATACATTTCTCACGTTCTCGTGCCATTAACACCTGGGCCATTGGCCGCAGCAGATATTTTAAACTTAGGGGATCAGTTATTGCTTGTGATGTTAGTTTCCATTGTCGTTTCGATCCCCGTTATCATAACGACTTACCTTTGGGCGGTTAAGTGTGGAAAGCAAACGAAGTCTAAAGAAGATGTGGAGTTATCTAATAGTGAAACCGTGAAAAGTTACGAGCAACTGGTCAAAGAATTTGACGGATTACCAAATGGCGCTTTGTCTTTAGCACCGATTCTTGTTCCAATTCTTTGTTTAGCACTAGGTTCTATTGCCGGAATCGTTGAATTAACTGGTTGGATTAGCGATATAGTTGTCTTTATTGGGACACCTGTGATCGCTCTTGCCATTGGTCTCGTTTTTGCAACCATCCTACTTGCAACGTCTAAAAAAATGGATCAGTTTAACGAGTTAACCAATAACACGCTAAAAGCATTAGGCCCGATTCTCTTTATTACCGGAGCAGGAAGTGTCTTAGGGCGTGTGATTGCTGTTTCAGACATGGTCCCCTTTATTAGTGAGAACTCCGAGATGCTATCGGGACTTGGGCTTTTCTTCCCATTTATCGTCGCAGCTGTTATCAAAACTGCGCAAGGCTCTTCAACAGTTGCCATTATTACGACAACGGGAATTATGGCACCGCTTATGACGACCCTTGGGATGGATTCAGCCATGATGTCGACCTTGACGGTGATGGCTGTTGGTGCTGGTTCGATGATGGCATCTCATGCCAACGATTCCTATTTCTGGGTGGTTAACAACCTTTCTGATATGACCCCCGAACAAGGATATAAAAACTGGACTACTATGTCGGTGGTTCAAGGGGTTACATGTATGATCACCATCTTCGTTATTTCGTTGTTCTTTAGTTAACCACTAAGAGTACGTCAATTTAGTAAAAGATCTGTCTGTTAGTCGACCTAACAGGCAGATCTTTTTAATGAGATCAATTTTTCCAAAACTTTATCAAAAAACTTCCCCTAATGAGCTGAATTTTTGCTATAATAGTTGAATGACTAAAATTGTCACTGAATTGTCACATAAATTGGCTATAATAAGATTACATAGGAGGTGGTTAACATGGGACGCATTCGTTTAACCCAGATTTTCCCATTTTTAATTCCACTGCGCAAAAAGCAACGAAAAGCATTATTTTATAAACAAATGGAGCGGGATGATCACCGATACACCCTTCGTCAAGAAGCTGAAGTTTTAGAGCATTTGGTGTATGAGAAAAGCGAAGTCATGGTCAATGAGAACAGTGGTTATGACATTAAGTACCAATACAATAAAGTTGAAAATTTGAAGTTAGCAGCTGGTGTGTTAAATGGATTAATTCTAACGCCAGGTGAGGTGTTTTCATTTTGGCAAGTGATCCGCCATGCGGATAAACACGAACCATTTAAAGATGGCTTGGTTTTAGTTAATGGAAAAATTACCGAGTTACCTGGTGGTGGTCTTTGCCAATTAAGTAACATGCTATATGAAATTCTGCTACATAGTCCCTTGACGACCGTAGAGCGTACCGCTCACGACATCGAGTCCTTCTATTTTCCTGACAAAGTGTACGGCATTGATGCCACAGTAAGTGAAGGTTGGCTGGATTTAAAGGTTAAAAATGCAACAGCGGATACTTATCAAATCACTGTGGATTTCCCAGGAAATACCCACATTCGAATTGGTTTACATTCAGATGCAGAGCCGACTCATACCTATCGCATCTATAATTTAGACAATGAAGTTTATCAGGAAAACGGGAAACATTACCGCAAGGTCGCCATTTGGAAAAAAGAAACCAATCTGGCCACTGGTGAAGAATCAGAGCACTACCTATACACAGACAAAGTTGGCATTGGTTATAACATTAACGAATTAAACAAGGAAGAAGAGCAGCAGGAGGCGTAACAATGAAGAAGCAAATAATGGTGATTTTTGGTGGAGAGTCTCCTGAATACAACGTGTCGTTAATGTCGGCAACGGGTATTTTGACCCATATGCCTGATCAGTACGACGTGACAAAAGTAGGAATTACAAGAGAAGGGAAATGGTTCAAGTACACAGGATCGGTTGAAGCCATCAGCGATAACACGTGGTTTCAACGTGAAGGTGACTGCTTCCCGATGGCATTGTCTTTAAGTGCCAAAGAAAAAGGATTTGTCGATCAGGTGACGGGAAATAAGATTGAAACCGACGGTGTCTTGATTTTAATTCACGGTTCTAACGGTGAAGATGGCACCTTACAAGGCATGTTAGAATTATGCAACATTCCAGTCATTGGTTGTGGCAGCATGAGTTCGGCATTGTGTATGGATAAGAAGCGTGCCCATCAAGTGGTCAATGCAGTTGGGGTAAAAACGACGCCGTCGGTCCTTGTTTCAGAAGGAATGGATCTATCTCATGTGATGGCAGATATTGAAGCCCTTCAGTTTCCTCTTTATGTGAAACCGGTAAAAGCAGGGTCGTCTTTCGGACTTAGTAAACTGACCGATCTCACCGACTTAGAAAAAGCGATTGATTACGCGTTGGAATTTGATAACGAAGCAGTCATTGAAGAAGGGATTGAAGGGATTGAAGTTGGTTGTGCCATCGTTGGGACAGGTCGCTTATTTATCGGTGAAGTCGACGAGGTTGATTTAAAAGGAAGTTTCTTTGATTACGAAGAAAAGTACGGTCAAGCTAACGTTGAAATTAACGTACCGGCTCGCTTTGAACCGAGATTTCGTGGTGAAATAGCGAAGCAAGCCGTGGCCGTTTATCGGGCTCTAGGTTGTGCTGGATTTGCTCGTGTCGATCTTTTTGTACGAGAGGATGGAGAAATCTTCTTTAACGAAGTAAATACCATTCCAGGTTGCACCCCCCTAAGCCGTTTCCCAAAAATGCTTGGAGCAGTTGGGATTGACTACAAAACCATGATTGGAAAGATCATTGAGTCCTGCTAATTCAGCAGGCTTTTTGATGTGAAGACTATTCTAATTCCCCTCAATGTGGTATAATATTTCATTGTAATAATTATCCCATATTTGTCGAGAGGTGACGTTTTATGCACAATCAAAACGTGGTAGAAATCAATTTAACTGCATTGGCAAGCAATGTCACGAATCTACTGACTAAGTACGATCAGTACAATTACTACATTGGGGTGGTTAAAGGGAATGCTTACGGTCATGGCTTTGGGATTGTGCCAACCTTGATTAAGAACGGTGTCAATTATTTGACAGTCTCTTCCATTGAGGAGGCACATGAGGTACGAAAGATGGATCAGGAGATTGCTATCTTGATTATGGAACCTGTGCTTCTAGGTGAGATTGACGTTTGTTTGCAGAACAATTTTACCGTCACAGTAAGTAATTTTGAGTACTTTGAAAAATTGGCTCAGCGACAGGTTGAAAAGGGTCAACTCTTAAAGATTCATTTAAAATTAAACACGGGACTAAACCGATTAGGAATTGGTGACCAGCAAAAGTTAGAAAAAGTGTATCAAGAGATTAGGAAACGAGAAGACTTTTACTTAGAAGGCATTTTCACTCATTTTGCTACGACTGGCGTGTGTGATCCGCTCTTTGACCGTCAAGTGGAAAAGTTTTTGGACTTAACTAAGAATTTGGATTTGAATCAGATTCCTGTGATCCATTTAGGTCGAAGTGCTACTTTGGAAACACGCCCAAAGTTGGAATTTGCTACAGGCGTAAGAATGGGGGCGATTATGTACGGGGTGAATCAGACGTTTAGGCCTTACGCTGGGGTTAAAGGAAAATTGCGAAAGATTCGCGACGACCACCGAAAGAAAAAGTTAAGTATTTCTGATACCTATACGTCCAACGATTTAGAAGTCACCACCGCTTTTACTTTAAAGACGCCTGTCATGGAAATCAATCGGGTGTCTGCTGGCGAATCTGTCGGTTATGGTGGAACCTTTGTCGCCGAGGCGGACACTTTCATTGCAGTCTGTCCCATTGGCTATGCAGATGGCTTGCATTTAGGAATGAGGCATTCTCAGGTCGATTTTAACGGGAAAAAGTATTCGATTGTTGGAATCGTCAATATGTGTATGATTACCGTAGCGGTAGATGCATCGGTTCAAGTAGGGGATTTTCTAACGGTGCTAGGTGACGCAGTGTCATTAAAAAAAGTGGCACAGCTAACCAATACAACCCCTTATGTGGGCATGACCCAAATAAACAAAGACATTAAACGTGTGTATGTTGAGAAGGAGCTGGATTAAATGAAAGAGTTTGATGTATTACTGATTGGAACAGACATTAACGCTTATTACATGGCGCGAAATTTTCATGAAGCATATGGCATGAAAGTTAACATCATTGGTAAAACACCAATGAACTTTACCAGCTATAGCACCATTACCAACGTGGACATCGAGCCGGATTTATGGGATTACGAGGTGTTTCGTAATAAGCTAGCTGAATTTGGGAAAGCCCGTCCAGGTATTAAGACCGTTTTAGTAGGAACCAATGATACCTATGTGCGGATGATTGTCGAGAATTCTGAGTTTTTAAAAGAATGGTTCTTGTTTAACTACGTGGACAAAGAAATGCTGGATAACATTTTATTGAAAGAAAATTTCTACCGCATCTACGCCGACTCGAAGTTAAACATTCCGAAGACTTATAACTATCATTGTTTACAAGGGAAGTCGCTAGACTTGGATGAAGTGGCAAAGTTAGAGTTTCCTCTAATTGTGAAGCCAAGCGACAATGTGAAATGGCACGACCACGAGTACCCAGGTCAAGCGAAAGTGTATCGACCTGAAGATTTGGAAGAACTTCGGAAAATTGTTTCTGATGTGGAGAATGCCGGTTACGATGGAACGTTGATCATTCAAGAGTACATTCACGGCGACGATTCTCATTTGTTTGATGTGATGTTTTACTGTTCAAGTGACGGGAGTGGGCCACGACTTCAAACCTTTGCCCAAATTGGTCTTCAAGAACATGCTCCGACGGGAATTGGAAACTGTACCATTTTAATTAATGGTTACAACCAGTTTAATAACACGGAAGAAATCACCCGTGAGCTGAGACAATTTATGATTGACATCGGGTATAATGGGATTGCTGAAATTGACTTGAAGTACGACCCAAATCGTAAGAAATTTTATGCCTTAGAAATCAACCCACGTCAAGCGCGAAGTAGTTATTATTTAACGGCTTGTGGATATAATTTAGCCACGTATTTAGTTGATGATTTAGTATATGGGAAACGTCCAGATTATCACTTCATTGAAGACGAGATGGTTCTTTCCTTTGTACCGGTTAACGTCATTAAGAAACACGTCAAAAACCCAGCTTACATTGAGAAAGCGTTAGAGCTTAAGAAGCAAGGAAAGTTTACCCGTGTGTTGGACTATCCAGGCGATAAGTCCTTCAAACGTAAATTGTGGTTAAAAGTGCGAGATTGGAATTACGGAAAGAAGTACAAAGAAAATACGTGGTAAGTAAGGTGAATCGTTATGTGTGGAATTACTGGTTTTATTGACTCGTCTAGTATTGAGACGAAAAAAGAGATTGTTATGAAAATGTTGGAGCGAATTCGTCACCGTGGACCGGATCTTCAGGAGGCTTATGTAGACGAGGACATTGCCCAAGGATTTGCTAGGTTGAGTGTGATTGACCTTGAAAAAGGACATCAGCCGATTGTTAACGAAGATGGAAATTTAGTGTTAACTTTTAACGGAGAAATTTATAACTTTGAGACACTCCGTGAAGAGTTGAAATCATTGGGTCATACCTTTAAAACGGAGACCGATAGCGAGGTTATCTTACACGGTTACGAAGAGTACGGGGTTGACGTGGTACATAAGCTCCGAGGGATGTTTGCTTTTGTTATTTGGGACAACGTGAAAAAAGAGCTCTTTGGTGCTCGTGACCATTTTGGAATTAAGCCGTTTTATTATTTAAACGACGGTGAGAAATTTATGTACACGTCGGAAATTAAGTCCTTTTTAGAGCATCCTGGCTTTAAAAAGGAAGTCAACAAAGAAGCTTTAAAGCCTTATTTGACCTTCCAATACTCGGTATTGCCGGAGACCTTTTTTAAAGGGGTTTTCAAATTAGAGCCAGGTCATTTCTTTACCTATCAAGCCGGAAAGATGAACATCCAAAGGTATTACGAAGTGTCTTACGAGCAGGAAGTGAAACCTTACGAAGCTTTTGTTAAGGAAATCAACGAATACGTGAAGGAATCTGTTGACCTTCATCAAGTCAGCGATTTAGAAATTGGTGCCTTTTTATCTGGTGGGGTAGACTCAAGTTATGTAGTCGCTACTTCTAAGGCAAAAAAGACTTTCTCCGTCGGCTTTGGCGACACAGGTAACGACGACCTATTCAACGAGTCCATTTATGCTAAAGAATTGTCAGATATTTTAGGAATTGAGAACCACACGAAGTTGATTACGCCAGATGAGTTCTTTGGTTCCATTGACACCGTCCAATATCATTCCGATGAGCCTCATGCTAATCTGTCAAACGTTGCGCTTCATTTTTTGTCTCAGCTAGCCCGTGAGCACGTAACGGTGCTTTTGTCAGGTGAAGGTGCCGATGAATTATTTGGTGGTTATACTTCTTATGGGGTAACACAGAGTGGTGAGAAGTACCGGCGCATGTTTCCAAAGCCTTTACGAAAGATGATCGGGCGTCGTGCTCAAAAAGATCCGAACATGAAAAACCGTGAGTTCTTTATTAAGAATGGCTTGGATTTAGAAGACTACTACATTGGGCAGGCCTTTATCTTCGATGATAAAGAAGCCCGTGATGTACTCGTCGGTGATTTTAAAAAAGGGAAAGATTTTAAAGAAATCACAGCGCCTTTCTTTGAGCGAGTTAAAGGAAAAGACGACCTAACAAAGATGCAGTACTTGGACATGCATTTATGGATGCCACACGATATTTTGCTCAAGGCAGATAAAATGTCATCGGCTCATTCCATTGAGGTACGCACGCCGCTTCTGGATACACGGATGCAGGAACTGGCTTCACGTGTGCCAACCGAATATAAATTGAAAAATTACGAAACCAAGTACGTGTTCCGTGAGGCAGCAGGGGAGGCAATACCTACGGAATGGTACATGCGTGCGAAAAAAGGATTCCCCGTACCGATTTCCAAGTGGATGGCAGAAGATAAGTTTTGTAAGTTGATTGAAGCTGAATTTGATGCACCTTATGCGTCTGAATTCTTCGATGTGACTAGGTTGAAAGCCATCTTATCTGAGCACCGTCAAGGGGTCGCTAACCATACCCGTAAAATTTGGACGGTCTATGCCTTCCTAAGATGGTATCACGTGTACTTTATAGCAGGATAATATTAAATCAGCATACCCAATTACGGATGTGCTGATTTTTTAGTCCCATTTACCCCCTATAGCACGCTGATTTTTCAGCCGAACTAGGAGATCTATTTAGATCGTTTCTTTCAATACGTTAGTCGCAACGACACGGTCGTCAAATTCCACGTTACCATTAGCAAAGTACTGCCAACGTTGGTGACCACGACCAGCGATAATGATCACATCGTCTTTTTGCGCTTTCTCAATAACCCGCTGGATCGCTGATTTCCGATCGACAACAACGTTGAAGTTGTCGGCTGATAAGTCTTTGGTCATTTCTTCTAAAATAGCAACGGGATCTTCAGAATGGGGGTCATCTGATGTAAAGACCACGTCATCGGCACCGTTGATCGCTAAATTAGCCATCACCGGACGTTTTGTTCGATCTCGATCTCCTGGACAGCCAATCACCAAGCGAATGGCTTCTTTTTTGATGGTTTGAGCAAATTCCAGAACTTTTTCCACACCATCTGGTGTATGAGCGTAGTCGACGATAACGGTGAAGTCTTGTCCCGCATCGATGATTTCCATGCGACCATCAATGATCGGTAGTTTCTTGATCGCAGCAATGGCTTCTTCTATTGGCAGACCGGCACTGACTACGGCGGCAATGGCAGAGAGGGCATTGTAGACGTTAAATAGTCCTAGCGTTGGGATGGTCATCTGGAAGGCTTCTCCTTGGAAAGTAAGAACAAAATAAGTTCCCGTCGGTGTATGTTTGATCTCTTTCGCCATAAAGTCTGCGTCGCTTTCAATGCCGTAAGTGTAACAATTCGTACCTAAGTTTTTTAGCCGTTTCGCGATTCGAATGCCATATTTGTCATCGATATTAATGACCGCATAACCATCGTCTTCTAACATGGTAAACAACTTGTACTTGGCTTCGAAGTAATCTTCCATGGTCGGGTGAAAATCTAAATGTTCTGGGGTTAAATTAGTAAAGATCGCTACTTTGAATCGGCAACAATCTACGCGATGTAGAGCCAATGCATGAGACGATACTTCAAGGGAGACGTGACGAACGCCACGATCGGTCATGTCTGCAAAAGTTGCTTGTAGGTCAAGGGCATTTGGCGTGGTATTAACTGGCTCGTAACTTACATCGGCATAACGGATTCCATTGGTTCCAATGTAGCCAACCGATTCGTTTAAACTACGTAATAAGTGCTCTAACATATAAGAAACTGTGGTTTTTCCATTGGTTCCAGTTACACCAAAAAGATTCATGTTTTCCGTTGGTTTATTCAAAATTGCGTGGGCTAATAGTGGTAAGGTGGCACCAGTGTTTCCGATGACGATTTGTGGAATGGTGATCCCTCCAATATGACGTTCAGCAATAATCCCAACGGCACCATTCTCCTCAGCTTTTTTTGCGTAGTCATGACCGTCAACGGTATAGCCCTTAATGCATACAAAAAGATCACCTGGCTTGACTTGTCGGCTATCAATTTGTAAGCCACTGACTTCAAAATCGTATTCAACTTCTTCAAATAACTCTCTAATGTTCAACTTAATCATCCTAACGAACTTCATTCGCCTTTATTGCACCTTCCATATTCAACGACAGTGTTTAAGCACTTAGCTTCATTATGAGTGGCACTAAAAAGGGCTATATCGAACAAATTGTTCGAAGCTCTTTTATTGTACCCTTTTTAAGGGGGTTATTCAATAGAAAAGCAGTTAAAACAAACGGCTAGCAGTTGAATTTTACCCAAAGATTAACCCATTAATGCTTCAATTTCTTTGCGAATGCATATTTAAATGTTTTAAAGGGGGGCGATATGTATTTTTCTACATATTCAGTCGTTTATACACGCACACATATGTTCTTTACTACATAGAAGCTCCTTCAAAGAAAACATCTATGTAATTCATTGTCACAACCCGGCTGTATTATATTTTCCACAACGGATCCATCTATAAACGCCCACACCTCTACAAGGCAAAGATCTATACTAACAAGAGGGGCACTCGCCTTGGAGAAGGGAGGGGTAAGGGTGAAATTACATGAGTTGATTACAGCGTTACACTATTTTCGTGGCTTACCAAAGGAAAACCCAGAAATTACAACGATTGAAGTCGATTCACGGATGGTCAAGTTAGGTAGCTTATTTATTTGCTTGGTAGGACATCAGGTAGATGGACACGATTACGTAGAGGAAGCCATTAAAAATGGGGCAGTTGCTATTATCACACAGAAAGAGATTAACGTTAACGTTCCGGTAATTAAGGTTAGGAGCACGACCCGTACTTTGGCAACTTTAGCCAATGCATTTTATGACAATCCAACCGCTAAAATGCAAATGATCGGGATAACGGGTACCAATGGGAAGACATCGGTGGCGCATTTGATTAACGATGTTTTGCAAACCTATGGTCAAAAAACTGGTTTGATTGGTACGACAGGCATAAAAATTGGCTCAGAAGAGTTCGAGAGTAGAAACACCACACCAGATGCACTAATTTTGCAACGTATGTTTCACCACATGGTAGAAGCTCAGGTTGAAACTGCCATCATGGAGGTCTCTTCCCATGCTCTTCATATGGGTCGGGTTCACGGTTGTCAATACGACATTACGGTTTTCACCAATTTGACCCAGGATCATCTGGACTACCATAAAACAATGGATGCTTATCGGCAGTCAAAAAGCCTGCTCTTTTCTCAATTAGGAAATGGCTTTGACTACCAGAGACCGAAGTATGCGATATTGAATGTCGACGATTCTGCAACGACTGAGTACATCGTTGCTACGCAAGCGATGGTGATTACATACGGGATTGATAAAGATGCCGATCTACAGGCACAGGACATTCAGGTAACGAGTAGCGGCACAAAGTTTAGACTAAATGCTTATGGCGTTGAAAAGGACGTTAACATCAAATTAGTGGGGAAGTTTAACGTCTATAACATTTTAGCTACCATTGGGGCAACCTTAACAGTAGGGGCAGAGTTAGATTTTATTATCGATGCTCTCAGCGAGATCAAAGGTGTACCGGGACGCTTTGAGCTAGTAGATGTAGGTCAAGATTTTACTGTGATCGTAGACTATGCCCATACGCCAGATGGTTTGGAAAACGTTCTAAGGACGATACAGGAATTTACAAAAGGAAACGTTTTTTGTGTCATAGGTTGTGGCGGTGATCGGGATAAAACAAAACGTCCGATTATGGCACAGATTGCCAACCAACTAGCAGATCATCTTATCCTCACCTCAGACAACCCTCGAACAGAAGATCCACTAACCATTTTAAAAGACATGGAAGCAGGGATAGAAGGTCATGACCATCAAATAATCATCGATCGAAGAGAAGCCATTTATTTAGCGATCAACCAAGCGCATGTAGACGATGTGATTTTAATTGCAGGAAAAGGTGAAGAGACCTGCCAAATTATTGGAGATGAAATTCTAGCATTCGATGACCGCTTAGTTGCACAGGGAGCGATTAAAGCAAAATTAGGATTGGAATAACGATTTCTGAAACAAAAAGAAAATGAAAAATAACTCATTTGCGTAGGGGGACACGAATGAGTTATTTTAGTACCTATACTTAGGGTCAACGATCTGGGGGTTAGAACGGATCGGACCGGGGGGCTATGGGGCGAAACCCGCACTAAGTATATGTGAGGCAAGTATACCATAAAAAGATGGGATAAATGGATTTAGATCAGAATTTTTGTGTTTTTTGGCGGAATTTTTTGATTTTTTGATGAATTTGATTGTTTTTGAGGGATGGAGTAGGTTATAATGGAGAGGAATTAGGGGGAATATAAAACTGAAAGGTTGATGGATATGTCCCTATTTATTCAGATTTTCTCTTTGTTAAGTGCGGCAGTAGTAGATGTTTCGGCAGCTAGTTGGCTGTGCCAAGTAATGGGATTGTTTTGTACTTAGGATTCTAAAAAATCCACCTATTCAGCTTTGAATAAGTGGATTTTTAATCGAGAGCCCTCTTTAACGAAGTCAGCGGTTAAGCTTAACCGGCTGAATTCATTTTTAAGAGAATCAGCAAAGGACTTAGTAAACCATATGGTATTAAACTCATAGAAATCTAATTGGTCTGTTTCTAGGACTCGAAGAGATTTCTTTTTTAATTTGGCTTTTAGCTCTAAATAAGAAGTTTCTGCTAATGTAGCAGTAAAGTTTTTCTCATGATATTTTTGGATTACATAAACAGTAATTCCACCGAGAAAGAAAGTGCCTAGGAGAACAAATAAGGCAACTCCATAATTGTACCAGTTAGCAAAGCTTAACATGAGAAAAAGAAAACCTACGGCACACCAAGCATTTAATAGCAGAGAGTGTTTAGCCAAGAATTGATAGATTTTATGAACGAATTCAAATTGAGTTAATAAGCTAAAAAAAGCAAATACCACAAAATATGTTAATAGATTGGGTAAATTCAGAGCATACATAATAATGGCAGGACTGACTGATGCTAAGAGAAAGAATGAAGGGATAAACAAAACCTTCTTTAAATCAACACGCCAAATTTGCACCATAAAAGCGGGAATAACTAGAGATCCAAGCATGCTGAGTTGATGACTTAACTCAGGATCGTGATACCAAGTCATACTAATTACAACGAAATAAATAACTAACATTGCAATGTTACCCCACCGAACGTATTGCTTGGTAGTAAAAATAAAGATCAAACTATCCTTCACTTTAAAGCGATCAATCCCTCGTAAAATTAAGTAAAAGCACAGAGTTTCAGTCAGAGCCAAAAGGATTCTATTCAACATCACCGTTCTCTCCCTTCTTCATTCTCTTATAATAAGTAGCGTTCAAATCTAACTTTTCACCACTGATCAAAACAACTTTCAACTGAGACTTATCCCTCTTATCAACGATTCGAACAAATCGAGGGTTAACCAGACAACTTTGATTAATTTGAATCAAGTGCTTCGTTAATCCATATCGCTGAATAAATTTCTCCATCGAAGGTTTAAAACGGAACTCATCGCTTGATACTTCGCCGTCTATCTCGCGGTAAAAAACATTCAAATAATCCTCACGACTACGATGACGTTCAACGTAAAGAATGTTTTTAACCAAATAATCTTTTTCGTATTGACGCCCAGATAAGGAAATGGTTTTATCCGAGGTTACTACGGTCATCCGTGAGACGTTACTCAGCTCTTTTTTAAGCTGGTCTAAGTTCAAAGGGTATTCCGTTAGGTAAAGAACACGATGCTGAAAAGCCTGAGATTGGTTATGAGCATTAATCTCAGGTAAGCTAACGACTGCTGGTAGTAAATCGTGTCGTTCGGTTCTTATTTCTTTTAGTAAAGCAGCAATGGTTTCGTTGATGTCGTCAGCGATCACTAAAAACAGATCGATGAACATGTGGTTAAGTGCTTCGACGGCTTGTTTATTTGTATTGGCTTTATAAACTTTATAGAACCGATTTAAGAATTTCCAGATGTTTTCGGGAATTTTTTTATTTTCCAGGTTTACAACGAGAAGACTATCCATGCCCCTGCACCTCAACTTTGTATGGTTTAGGAAAAGTATAGCAGTCTTTTTGACATTATTCAACATAATCTGATTAGAGCCCACGTCAATCTAATTTGAAACGAGGTAAAAAGCCACCATCTTCTCGAGAAGGGTGATTTGATTGGGAGGGGATATCAGAATTGTCGAATAAAACAGAAAAACTACATATTTAGCGTTATTAGTGTGATATTTGTCATTTTCTGCTTGACTTTATATACCCCTTAGGCTGTAAAATATAGTGAATGAACCGCTTTCGCTGATTTTAGTAACATGAAGAGGGCGGTAATTATTTATTTGTAACATTGGGAAGGGTGGGTTTTTATGGACAACACAACACAACACAACACAACACAACACAACACAACACAACACAACACAACACAACACAACACAACACAACACA
>JGI24703J35330_11748592_pt1 | contig 21353 bp, 14 predicted proteins | sample TergutNt197P1_FD_35330 | JGI IMG/M metagenome (IMG submission 35330)
CCATAATGGGAAAAATTAAGACCGTCACGCCAGTATTCGTCATGCTTTGAAACTTCACGGAAAAAGTCCAATTGTCTGCGGGTGTACTGTATGAGTTGGTAGTGTAATAATTCGGATGTGGCTAGTTTTTGGGCTATTTCTTTTATCACCACATCCATGCTCTGCTCCGGGTCTACACCGACCTCCGGCTGAATGGCTATGTCACGCAAATGCATGTCATCCCGCTGTGATAGCTGTTCTTCCAATGTGTATTTTGCAGGCAGTCTTGTGCCATCTTTTAGGGTCATCTTGTCCATTTTATAATTTCCTATCTTTATTGATTATCTCGAAGCATTTGCTCTTTAGCGGCTCGGCGAAGAAATTCGCTAAGTGTTTCGCCATATGCTTTGGCGTGGTTTTTATATGTTTCTTTAACGTCCACAAATAAATCCAAGCTAACGCGGCATTGTAATCTTTTCGCTTGTTGTACTGTTTCTAAAATTTCGCCATTGTCGTTCATGCAAACACCTCGTCTTTATTATACATGGGGTTGAACGTGAAAGTAAGTAAAAATTCTAAAATATAAGAAATCCATATGTTGCGAGACATTAGAAAACAGGGGAATACCCTGCCACATCATTTGCTGGCAGGGCATTCCCCTGTTTTTTGTTTGTATAAAAAACTAGGAAATTTTGAGGAGGGTCAATGCATGGGTCAAAACACAAGAGTTTATGACAAATTTGAGGGTTATAGCACCGAGGACTGTTCTTGCGATTATTGCCTTCACAAAACTAAGTCGGGCTGTTCGCTGAATGCTTGTTGCTGTGCAGAGGAAAAAGCCGAGGCGTTAATTCGTGAGGTGGCGGCTGAAAATCAATTGGCGGCGGCCTCTGTCAGAGGGGGGAGGTTCATTGCCTTGGATTGATGAAGAAACAAAAAAAGCGGTGAAGGAAATTGATTTGCTCACTTACCTACAGCAAAACGAACCCCACGAGCTTGTTAAATCCAAATATGGCACAAACGAGTACCGCACAAAAACCCACGGAAGCCTTGTAATATCCAACGGCCTTTGGCGTTGGAATAGAGGGAAAATCGGGGGTAAGTCGGCTTTAGACTTTCTTATGAATGTGCGGGGCATGGGTTTTGTTGAGGCAGTGGAGGCTGTCTTGGGTTCACGCTCTATTGTCCCTGCTTACTCTGCTGTTGCCCTATCGGTAGAAAGCACGGAGCAAGCACCGTTAAAAGCTGATTTTAAGCTACCCGATGCCGCATTTCTGCCCAGCAATGCTGTTTCGTATTTGCAAAAACGAGGCATAAGCCCGGAAATAATCAACCGCTGTCTTTCACTAGGGATTATATATGAAAGCCGTAACCGCAAAAATGTCATATTTGTTGGCATGGATGAAAACTCCAAACCACGTTTCGCTTGTCGTCGTGGCATTGGTGACGATTTTAAGGCTGATGTTAGTGGCTCTGATAAAAGGTATAGCTTTTCACTACTTGCAGAAGACCCTGCCAATAGCCATTTGATGGTATTTGAAGCACCTATTGATTTATTGAGCGAAGCCACTTTGCAATATCGGGGTGACGTTGCCGGTGAATTGATTTTAGACGCACATCGCTTGTCGCTGGGCGGCACATCGGATGTTGCGTTGATGTCGTTTTTGGAACGACACCTAACCATAGAACAGATTTCCCTCTGCTTGGATGCGGACGAAGCCGGTCAGACAGCGACACGGAAAATTGCCGCTAAACTTGCCGCAGACACCCGCTTTGAGCATATCAGAGTTCGCAACTGCCCACCCCAAGATGGTGCGAAAGATTATAACGAAGCCTTGCTCCGCATTGTTGATGCGGAACGGGAGCAAAAACAAAAACAACCAAGCCGCCGTTATGAGGCGGCTATCTGATTTTTTCGGCAACATGGTTGCAAAGAGAGGAGAAGCACGCTATGAACAATGCATTGAAAATTTTTGAGCATAAGGATTTTGGCAAGGTTCGTATTGTCACGATTGACGGTGAACCGTGGTTTGTTGCCAAAGATGTTACGAGCGCGTTGGGTTATAGCAACTCACGCGACGCACTAAAAAAGCACGTTGATGCGGAAGATAAGCGGATTCTTCAAAGGTCGCAAAGCGCGACGTTTGATATACCCACTCGCGGGCTGACCATTATCAATGAATCCGGTCTTTACTGCCTTGCCCTGTCGAGCAAGCTGACCCAAGCGAAACAGTTTCGCCGTTGGGTGACTTCCGTTGTAATTCCAAGCATCCGTAAGCATGGCGCATATGCCACACCTGATACATTGGAAAACTTCAAAAACAACCCACAGTTTGCCGAGGCTCTGATTGACGCGCTGGCAGAAGAACATTCTAAAAATGTCGCACTTGAAAACAAGGTCGAAGAATTAACCCCAAGGGCGCATTACTGCGACGTGGTATTACTCAGCGACAATTCAATCCCGGTAAGCATCATCGCCAAGGATTACGGCATGACCGCCATGTCATTAAACAGTTTGCTTCATGACATGGGCATCCAATACAAGGTCGGCGGCACATGGGTTTTGTATCAAGCCTACGCCAATAAAGGCTACATGAAAACAAAAACATTTTACAAGCTGTCCGGGAATTCCATTATCCACGGCTATTGGACACAGCGCGGCAGGCGATTTTTATACGAAGCTCTTGCTTTGGTCGGGATTATACCTTTGTCAGAATTGGAGGAACTGGCAAAGGAAGCCTTGACCGCCGAGCGTGAGTTCTACGGGAGCTACGATTAATAAGGGAGGTTTCGGTTTATGATTCATCATATAACAACCGGTCAATTAAAGGGTTTGGCTGGCGGAGATGGTCTAATCTTGCAAGGATGCGGAGGTGACCCTGCCGATTGGCAGAAGGGTATAAACGAAATGCTCACGACTGCGGGCATTTTGAAAAACAGCGGAGAATTTAAGGACATTTATGTTTTTAAACATGAGGACTCTACAAATATCCTTTACCCCTTCGATAATATGGACTCCGACACGCTGGACATGGGAAAACTGGCCGCATGGAGATTACAAACCCACGGCAACTTTGGCGGTACATGGCACTCGGATTATCTTGAGAACAAGTTCGGGATTAAGGATTACTACGTGGGCTGTGGGCCGTATAAAGACGGTGTTGCCGTTTGGAATTGGAATGACACTGAACACGCAGACGGAAGCGAAAAACACATCGCTTTTATCAGCGACAGCAGGGAAATAACCTACCTTGAGGATAATCTGCCTACTGATGTGGTTGATGAAATTAAGTCAATCGCAGGGCTGGATTGGAAGGAGTTCTTTGCCATCGAAATGGCGGAATTTGACTACAATCCATCGCCACCACCAAATCGTGACGATAATGCCGAAGGGCCACATCCAAGCGATATGGAAAACGACAGCCAGCCTACTCATCCCATTACCATTAATATCGAAAATGCCTTGGATGCAAATCTTTACAGCTTTTCTGTTTCATTGCCCATCACACAAGAAGAACTCCAACCTTTCATTGATGGTGCAGAGATAACGGACTGGCGAGATGTGAAAATTTGGGAAGTATCTTCGGACATCATTGGTTTGGGTGACAGATTATATGCCATCATTTCCGATAACGGCATGACTCCAGCCACATTGGATGAATTGAACTACCTTGCCACAAGGATTGATGGATTACAGCCTAACGGTTATGAAATATTCTGCGCCAACATCGAAGCGGGCCGCAATTGCACAAGCATAGCGGAAATGATTAACCTCACCTTCAACGAAAACCTAAACCAATTCGATGTTTTCCCCACTTTTAATGCCGGGGATTATGGCGACACCTTGGTTAATCAATTCATGATGGACGAACACGCCATTGTTTTCAATCGCCTTAAAGATTCAGAAGATCCCGCAGACCGTGCTTTTGCCACTCATGTTGAAAAACTGGAGAAACACGTTGATTTGACCGCTTTTGGTCGCACAACGATGCAAGAAGAAGGCGGCGTTTTCACAGAGCAGGGTTATCTTGTGGGTGGAAGTGATGGTTTGCAATTGCTCTATACCGGCTCACAGGATATTCCGACTGAGAATCTTTTACTTTCCCAATCGGCAAGGGATGTTCCGTATGTTATGAAAATTGACGATGCCAACGTCGCTGAAACCATTGTAAAACTTCATGCTGTTGGGTGTAGGAGCATGGAGTATGCAGCGGCAAATGTAAAAGTGTTCTTTGACCAGCATAAAAGCTATGCCGAGAACAATGACTTCAATTATCTGCCAAATCACTATGTTCTTTTTCTTAACCGCAGTGACATCTGCATAGCTCCGGCAATGGAAGTTTACAAGCGCGGTTCAGAAATGTGCAAATTTGCGTTAAGCATGTCCGAATTAGCGGCGAAAGGCAATCGGGCGGATATCAGCATTTTCGCTGTTCGTATTAACAACGTGCATGAAATCGGTGAAGATAAAACCGAGCGGGATTTGCGAGGCGATTTAATTGAGCTTTCCCCAAAAGCCTTCAACAGTCACATCACACGTTATTCCGCAACGCCCGACAGCGTTGATGCTCTGCACGATGATGGAACAAAGAAATCCTATGATTTATTCTCATGGAGTCAAATGCTTCAAACTCAAAATGGGGAGTCGGCTGGGTTGTATGCGCTTCATTATTCCGATATTTCCCTTAAAGAAGCCGGCGCAAAGTTTGGGATGTTTATGGGCAATCATGAACTTATGAGCCATGCGGAATCCTTCGAGGCACATTTGCCAAGGATTAACGCGCCCTATGCAAATGCGCCAATGGGAACGGACATCCATCAGCCCGGAATGATTAGCGTTGCCAATGAAGTCGCCAAGGAAATCCTTGCTCGTGGGGATGCGGATGTATTCAGAATTGTTGCAGGGGATTACGTTAAACTCAACACTTTTGAGGCATTACGCCCTATGTGTTTTTCGGAGTACCACGACCTTGCCGTTAAGAAGGAAGATGCATTGGGTCTTGATACTTGGGCAAAGCATAAGGTTTCCGGCATTGTGCGAAAATTAGAAAAAGAAGCCGCAAAAGAAACCCGCAAAAAATCTCATGGGGAGGATGAATTGTAATTCACTGTGCAACAAAATACATTTAAGCCCGCCTATTTGGCGGCTTTTTTTATGGAAGGAGGAACACGAGTGGCTTTAGCCAGACCAAGGCTCATTGTAGCCTTATTTTTATACGCTTTGCTTTTGTTTTGCATCGGCACAATTACGGTCTATGCTTACGATAGCTACGAACCGCCGATTTATGAAGATATTATTGCAATATCAAGCGACGATATCCTCATCAATGATTCAATGATTGTAAATGCCACATGGCTAGATGGCGAAATTCTCCGCATAGATGTGGTGGATGTAATCACAGGAACGGTATCATCTCTCGCCGTTCGTTTGAGCGATTTTGTAACAAGCGCAGACGCTCAAAGTAGCCGCTATATCTTAATCCAAGCGGTAGATTTGGACGGTAACCTATCTGGTGTCATTCAAATTGAAAACCCATTTTATGTTTCTGCACCAACTGCTGAACCGCCCATTGGTATTTCGCCCCCGGTTAATTCGGACAATAATGGCGAGGATGCCGAGCCACCACAGCAGGGTTTAACCCCCGATGGCACGGGTACGGTGGTTGACAACGTGGTCACGCAAAATGAGATAGAGTTCTTCACGGTATACACCGAGGAGGGCAACGTCTTTTTCTTGGTGGTTGACCGCCAGCGCAATACAGACAATGTCTATCTGCTTAACGCTGTAACGGAAGCGGACTTGATGGCATTGGCGGAACAAAGCGGTAATCCTATTTATGACGGGAATAACAATATAAGTGCCGTTCCAACACCACCGCTCTTAGACCCACCTTCAGAGGGGCAAGAGCAAGAACCCCCATTTTCCCATCCACAGCCCGAAACCGATGATTCGGAAACCTCACCCGCAAGAAGCGGTAATAATAACTGGATTTTTATTCTACTTGTTGCCGCAGGCGTTGGTGGTGCCGCTTATTATTTCAAAATAGTTAAAGGCAAGAAATCTTCTGCTACCGATGACGATGATTGGGATTACGAGGATGAGGAAGATGCAGACGATTACTTGGACAGCGACGGCACAGATGAGGGAGGCGATGATGAATGAAACGCATCACATTAAGCGTTTTGCTTGTCGGCTTATTTTTACTTTCGCCCCTTACCGTTTTTGCCAACACTCCACTTGAAGATGGCACGGGTATAGCCATTACTGTGGTTGTGCCACGTCCTGATGTACGCCCTGTGGAAGTCATTCCAACGCCTGTGCCGGAGGTTCGTCACATCTATCCGGTTCATGTATGGGAAAGCCGTGAGGATGGTCGTCGTGAAATTATCCGAGTTTATGAGCTTGGTGATGGTGAATGTCCTTCGCAAATCCCAAGGCAACCCTTTGAGCGGGATGGTTTTCGTTTTGAGCTTGCAGAGATTGTGCGGCGGGAGATTCCTGCACACAGCCTGCGGGAGCATACGGAAATAATCACCGTCAGCACTCAAACCAATGACCTTGCATCGGTCATTCGTTTGCTATCCCCCACGTTGGAGCATATGTCGGAAGATGGGCATTTCGGCATCCTCGCCTTGGACGTGACCTCTATTCAAATCGAATCTCAAGGCACTACAAGCTCCAACTTTACCGCCACCCGGACAAGGGAATTTCCCCATCTATCAAGTACGGACACTTCCCTTATTCCACGCACACTCACTTATGGCGGCAGAAACTACAGCCTTGCTAATGTAGAATGGCGAACCCAAGGCAGTACAGCCATTGACTACAGACAAGTGGCTTCCAGCTTTACCGCTGTGGCAACCTACACCCGTGTTGGTACGAGGGTAGCAACTATCGGCTATACCACAACAGCCGAATACAGTGGGCAAGTTTCACGGATTGCCGTTGGCAGAACAGAGTTCACGGCTCATTTCATTGGGATTCCTATTGTTACGCCAATTGTAACCACACCCCCGACTGAAACGGTTGCCCTCAAGCCGACCCAGCCTCCAACATCAGACCCCACCAACATCGGAACTGTAAACGTGGATCAGGTGCATATCGGCGGCATTGTAATTGAGGTGGAAAAACCACCGCTTCCACCGCAACCTGACGATGATGCGGATGTTGAGTACACAGACATCACAAGCGATGAGGATTATTTCGCTACTGAGGACGAAAACAACGGAAGCGGTTTCCCTTTTGGTACGGTTGCCATTGCTATTCTGTTTATCGGCGGCATGACTCTTGCCTACTTTTTTGGCAAGAAAGGCAAGACCATGTTAGCTGGTATGCGGAAAGCGTCCTGTTTTCTTTTGGCTTTAATCATAGCCGGTGGTCTGCTGTTTGGAATACCACAAACGGTTTATGCCGCAGAGATTCCACGATATGGCTTCGGCAGAAATACCCAAGCCGCACATTTCAATGAATCTTCATCCGAGGCAGAAAACAACGAAGCTGTACAACGGCAAAGTACAGACACTGCCATGCATTTTAATCCGAACGTAGCCACATCGGACGGTGTTCCGGTACGGGCAAGCCCCGCAGGTCACTTCCAATCGGGTAATGCAAGCGGCTACAGTTATGGCGACACCATCGGTGTTCTAACCGTAGAAAGGCTGGGCAGACGAGTAAACGTCATTGCCGGAGCAACCATGTCTGCGATGGATTTTGGCGCGGGGTGGTTCAGCTTTTCGGGGCTTAACAGTGGCAACACAGCCCTCATTGCTCATAACAGAGGAAGTGCCGGCTTTTTCTCGTTCGTTAGGCTTTTGCAAGAAGGTGACATCATCACGTTGGAAGCCGGAGGTATTGCCCGAAGCTATTCCGTGGCAATGGTCTACTATATTTATGAAACGGACTTTTCGCCTATGATGCAGTTTGGAGATTCACGGCTAACCCTTATTACCTGTCGGGAGTACCATCGCACCCAGCGGCGCGTGGCCGTAGCTTTTGCAATCTAAGTAAAATAATAAAAATGGAGGAATGTTATGTTATTACAAACCAGTGGCAAGCCCACAAAGAAGCTCATTGCTGTCATCTTAGGTGCGGCTATTTGCTTCATCTTATTAATGGCGGCATCTACTACCGTTTATGCTGCTCCGCAACACGGCTTCGGGCAAAGCCTAAGCAGACAAGACACCGTCAATGAGCAAGATTTCCACACAAGCCAATGGGAACGCTTCAATTTTAACTATCAGTTCACCAGCGGCTCTGACCATCGTTTCGAGCTTGGTCGCCCCACAACCTTTAACGGTTTCGTGCCTGTAGATGTGTTTACGGTAAATATGCGCCGTGATGCACAAGTATCTTTATGGCCGCCAAGTTACGGTATTTTCAGCGGGATAATTCCTACAACACCCTCAAATCATTTGTTCCCGCAACCTGTAAATCCGCATTTTCATCAAGGATTTCAGCTTCAAGACCCTAACCTTTCACCGAGGCACGACACGTTGCAACATGGGGTAAATGCACAACCCTTGGGTAATCCCATGAATTTTCAGCAAAATGTCAGCACTGGCGAGTTTTTGCCACCGACCTCGGTCTTGCCGCCACTACCTCCTGCTAGATAAATCCTGTCAGCCTAACCTCCGAAAACCCTGTAAACATGGGCAAATTTCTTGAAAAAGATTTGCACAAACGCTTGTAATCCTCTCTCAAGCACGCTAACATTAGAGTATGTAAAAGAGGAAATGCTTTACAGAGTTTAGCGGTTTTTTAGCCGTCATTGGAGGTTTTCGATATGATGAAAAAACGGATTTTAGCAGTTGGATTGACGATGGTATTAACCCTTGGGGCAAGCGTCCCTGTATGGGCAGATGTAAGGACTGTGGAGGATTGTTCCACAGAAACCATCACCATTTGCCGAACTGAACCCACCCTGTTTACCGATGAACAATTATCGGAGCTTGCCACCACAGCCCCCTGTATTACAGATACGCAAAGCACCATGACCATGCCGGGGAGGCGCGTGACCGATGCCGAATTGGCCGCATGGTCATACGAGTATTGGGAGCGTGGTGGTATTAATGCCTTTGAGCTTGAAGTGATTCGGTTGATTAATGTGGAGCGTGTGGCGGAGGGATTGCATCCCTTGGCTCTAAGCCCAATCTTGAGCATGGCCGCACGGTTTCATAGCCAAGAAATGGCCGACCTTGTTTTCTTCAGCCATCGAAGTCCACATCACGGCAGAGGTATTTACAGGGCTGAGATGTTCGGGCATGAAAATATCCAAGAGCATGTTTGGGGTGTGCAAGAAAATATCGCAGGCTCTACCCGTAGCCCTGAGAGGGTGGTATATGTATGGATGAACTCACCCGGTCATAGAGCCGCATTGCTAGGAGAACACTTCTTGACCATTGGCATAGGAGCGGTACCGGGTGGAGGCACTACTGCAAAGTTTGGTGCATAACCACTTGTTTACAAATTAAATATAGTCAACACCCATGTGGGGCAGATAAATCCAACTATCTGCCCCTATTTTATTTCAAGAAACGGAGGAATACGATGAGTTATCTCTGTAAGTCAATTCAACCATTCGTCGGACGATTAAAGCCTTTAAGGGCTTTTTTCTTGGCCTTTTTGACTGCCTTTGGGGTTGTGCCGACCAGTGTTTTGGCACAAGAACCCGCATCAAATGGCAACCAAGATTTTGCCGCTGTCCATGATGTTTCAACGCTCCCCGATTTTATCTATTTCGATGATGAGCGTCTTTACTTGGACGATGAGCGTATTTTAAATGTTGTGCCTGTTCTTTTATCTGCCGGTGCTTTTTCAGAAGGTGCGCAACCTATGACAGGCACTAACCAACCTACAGTCACACGAGTATTTGGTATATCAGGCGCATTTGCCGCTGAACCCGATGTATATATGAACACACGAAGGGTAAGTGCGCAGCGGTATGCCGTTGAAATTGACGGGGTACTATACGAAGCATTTTGTGCCGACCCGCAGCTTCCGGGACCGGAAAGTTCGGGGGCTGTTTATGAATTAACAGGGCCTGCGGCGACTCGGTATAATACCGTTTTACGTTACGGATTTCCTACCAATCCGTATTTTTCACAAGACGGGCCTAATGTCAGCAATGCAGACGATAGAATGTGGTGGGCATATGTAACAAGGGTTGCTGTTGCGATGGCTAACAACACAAACCATAACTTTACAGGCAGCCAAGAAACCCTTGATTACGCAAGAGCTTTAGTAAATGGCACACCGTTTTGGGTTCGTAACTTTGACGAAACTAAGCCTGCCATTATGGTAAACGGTGCGCGAGCAGCAGAGGATTTATATAATGTCGTAGATGCTTCGGTTGCCACGGCTCAATCCGAAACCTTTGCCGTGACCTATAACCGCAGAAACCAAAACCTACAGAATCGCTTTCGCTTTGAGTGGTGTGCGGATACACCTGCGGGAGCAGAGCTTGTTGTAAATGGTAATGTAATCGCTACTGCTCCAGCAAACAGCACCGAGGTGTTTTGGGGTGATGTGAGTTTTCATATCCAAATGCCCAACACGGCAGCTTTCCAAAATAGAGAAGCTAAAGTGTACTTGGTTGGGATTCACAACCAATACGCAGGACGAGTTTGGCTTATGCAAAATCCCAATAACCGCGATGCGTGGCAGGATATCGTTTTTTATATCCCCTATATGAGTGCCAGTGCCGTGTTTTATTTCGAGCCGACTGATGTGGAAGGTGCGCTCCGAATAGTTAAGCGCAATCCGGCAGGCCGTGGGCTTGCGGGTGCTGTGTTTGAAATAACAGGGCCAGATGGTTTTCATGAGCAGATGACAACGCCCGCAAACGGCGTAATACTGCTTGTGGGTTTAGAGCCGGGAGAATATACCGTAACGGAAATTATTCCACCGCCCGGACACTATCTTTCCGAGCCAACGAGCCGTACCGTGACAATTCAACCGAATAGCACGGCAGTGGTGGAAGTTATTTTTATAAATCCACCGAAAAACGGCAATGGGCCACCACCGGGGCGTACAGTAGAACCCCCATCAGTACGCATCCAAAAAATAGATGCACTTAGCCGCGAGAACATCCCCGGTGCGTTAATGCGTATTGAAGGACGTTCTGCATTTAACATGACAACAGCAGACGGGCAGCTTTGGTCTATTAACAACACTGGCATTGATATGTCTATCGTTCTAACAGAAGGACATACATTGCCTGTCGTGCCGGAGCAATCTGTTGATGAGGACGGAAACCCCACGGGGCCACCGCCTGTTTCTTTTGAGTTAGAAGATGGCGTTCTAACTATCCACAATCTGCCTTGGGGATATTATCGTGTCCAAGAAGAACGTGCGCCCGATGGATATTCACTGCTTCCACAGCATACTGCCTATAGTTTTTGGGTTCTGCCACCTGATGTGATGATAAGCGTTGCCGAAGGTGGTGGCGAAGGCGATGCAGATGCAGAGGATGGCAGTATTGAGGCAATGATAAATGCCATTTTAACAGGCGAGCTTAGTGGGCCTGCTGATGGTAAAGAGCCGTGCGAAGATTGTGATAGCGGCGGCGTTGATTTTATTATTGACGAGCAAGAGAACGTAAATTCCATTTTAATTACGTTTGAAAACTATCCTTTCAGCGAAATCGTTGTGTACAAACGTGCCATAAACAACGGAATAGAAGGCGATTATCTCGCTGGAGCAGTCTTTCGCATCGAGGGCTTCTTCGTCGAGGGCAACGCTCCACAGATTATTGATATGGTTGGCACGACAGATGCAAGCGGTCGCTTGGTGTTTCGTGGCCTACCTGCTGGGAATTATACCATCACAGAATTACAAGCACCTGCTGGGTTCATGCGTAACTACCCTCACCACAGGAGTGTAAACGTAAGCTGGGGGCAGATTGACGGGCATCCAACAAGACCTGCTCCATCTATAGTGTTTTTCAATACCCCTAAATCAAGCCTTGAGATTCACAAGGTTTGCGGAACTACAGGGACATCTCTTGCTGGTGCGGTCTTTGAAATTTCAGACCCAACCACAGGAGAGTCTTGGCAAGCTACAACGGACGCAAGTGGTAGAGCTATCTTCGGGCACGGTTCATTAGGGAATTTCCTATACCCCGACCGCACTTATATTGTCCGTGAGGTTGTTGCGCCACAAGGCTTTGTGCTGGACAGCACTCCAAGGGAGATTGTTTTATCTCCGGGCGATAACAATATCATCACATGGACTAACTACCACAACCCCGCATTAACAATCATCAAGCAAGACCAAGACACAGGCGAACGTCTTGCGGGAGCGCATTTTACCATCACTGCCTTGGGTGGCGGCAATCCGCTTCCTACAGACTTTGTTATGATAACCGATGAAAACGGTGAGATTCGTATTCCGTGGACTCTGTTTCCTAATGAAGCAGAGCGGACTTTTATCGTAACAGAAACCGTGCCACCACCGGGCTATAATCTCGCTAACCCGAACTGGCAGCAAGTGACTTTGAGGGCGGGATATGATAATACGGTTGTTTTCGCTAACCGCCGTATGCCAACCCTTACCATCCAAAAAATTGATGCTCGTACAGGCTATCCGATACAGGGTGCTTGGTTCGAGATAGAGTTTTTGGGTGCAACCGCAGGCACAGGCGGCGGAAATATCGGGCCAAGCGGGCCGCTTTCGGGCAATCCCTTTATTACCGATAGTAATGGTCGTATCGTGATTGAGGGCTTGTACAGCGGTCGTTACCGCATACGTGAGGTAAGAGCTGCCAACAATTATTGGCTCGATACCCAAGAAGCTAACCGTACTTGGATTATTGAGATTCGTGACAACGAGGATTATTTGTTGGTAATAGAAAACACTCTGCTACCGACCCTTATAATCACCAAGCGCAACGCTATTACTTGGCGGCCTATCCCCATGACACAGTTCCGTGTTGATTTTGAACAGCCAAACAGCCCCAATGTTATGCACGTTGGCACTTTTATGACCAACCAACAAGGACAGATTATTCTGCCATTTGTCCAAGTGGGATGGTATCGCGTGACAGAAACGCGCCCAGCCCCCGGCATGACTTTGGCAACAAATAACAGCTTTAGGGTGTTTCTACAACCCGGTGATAATTCTTACGCATTAATTCGTGAGGGCATTATCGCAAGCGAGAGCATGATTATCCCTTCTGCTACTCCAACCCCAACGCCACCTACAGGCGATGAGCCGGTCTTTGAGCCTAACGAAGCGGACGAGGACAGGGAGTATCTGCAAAGCAACAGCACCATTTCAAATGCTCCGACACCTGATATCCCAACGGATGCAGAGGTTGAAGTTATTGAGCCTGATGTGGATGCTATTGTAGATGAAAGGCTTGCGCCCGAAACGGGTAATCCGTCCGATTCTTCTGCACCAAGCAACCCATCAGCTTCACCAAACTTTGACGAAGATTGGTTTAACGATAGAGACCTTGAAGATATGCCAATCTATCACTACGACAACCCATCATTACCTAGTCAAGCAAATGGCAGGCTTGATGTTTGGGGTGGCGAGGTTTTTTGGAACAACGAGCTTGAAGTTTGGAACTTTCCGCAAAACACACTTGTTATCCGTAAAGAAAACGCTGTAACAGGCGAACTTTTGGCGGGTGCAAGGTTTTCTGTTACAAGAATTTCAAGCGGTGATGATAGCGGTATGCACGGCACCGTTATTGGTGAGTGGACAACAAACCACAGCGGTATCTTGGTAATCGCAGGGCTTGACCCCGGCTTTTATATCGTGGAAGAAACCCAAGCACCGCCGAACTTTACCCTTTCGGCAAACACTCGTCAGCACGTATTTATGCGTCCTGATGATACAAGCGTTGTGTCATTAACATTCTCTAACTTGCCATACGGTTCTATGCTTATTACTTTACGCTGTAGCGTAACAAGCGCACCGATTCCTAATGGTGAGTTTAGAGTTACTAACTCTGCTGGTGCTGTTGTGGGTAGTGCAAACGGTATTTTTTGGACGAATTTGCAAGGTGAAGTCCTAATCCCTAATGTTCGCCCCGACAGCTATATCATTACACAAATATCCGTACCACCAACCCATGTAATTAGCCTTGTACAGTCTACTCAAACCATTCTTGTAAACCCTACAGGACAAACGTACCGAGTAGACTTCTTCAGCGATCCATTATCCCAACTTCTTATCACCCTTCGCTGTGAAGTAACAGGACAGCCCATCCAAGGCGGTGAGTTTAGAGTAACTAACTCCGCTGGAAACGTGGTTGGCTCTGCAAACGGCATCTTTTTCACCAACTTACAAGGCGAAATATTGATACCTTCGCTTGGTGTAGATAGTTATGTCGTTACCCAACTTAATGCTCCTGCTGGCTTTAGGCTTGGTGAGCAAAATAGCCAGACTATTTTTGTTCAACGTCCTTCAGAAACTTACGCATTAAACTTCACCAACGAGCCATACAGCGGTCTGATTATCCAAAACTTAGACGGCTATAACGGTGACCCTCTCCCCGGTGTTCGTTTCCGCATTGACCGTATAGACGATAGCGGCAACGTGCTAATCGGAGAACACGTAACAGATAACAACGGCAGAATCGAACTTACAGGGCTTTTGGGTTCATTCAGCATCACTCAGTTAGACGTTCCAAACGGTTGGGAGTTTGATGCACAGCCAACACGCATAGCCCATGTGAACACAGGCACACCAACCCTTGTAACTTTCCACTCTCCACGCATGGGTAGCTTGGAAATAACCCTTGCTGACGAGGATGGCAACCCACTTAGCGGTGGTCGCTTTGAGGTTCGTCGCCAAAACGGTCAGCTTGTAGGTGAGTTTGTAACTCCTGTTTCGGGTATGGTTTCCGTTCCAAACTTGGGCAGCGGTTGGTTCACTGTAGAGCAAATGGCAACACCCCAAGGTTTTGTAATGACGGACACAGGACGAAGTGTTGAGGTTTCTACAAACACAGTCGCTCGCGCAAACTTTGTAAACATTCAGCAGCCGTCCTTAGTAATCGAAAAAGTCGATACTGAGGGCAATCCACTCGCTGGTGCGGAGTTTGAGGTCAGAACACTTGCGGGAACTTTAATCCACCGTGGCGCTACTAACAATGGCGGTATAATCAGCATCGCAAGGCTTGATGCGGGTGCATTTACTATTATAGAAACCCGCGCACCGCAGGGTTTTGTTATTACAGAGCCAAGCCGCACAATCACCATCGTGGCAGGCGAAACCTTGACAGAGCGTTTCGTTAATATTAGGGCTGCTACTTTGACCATTGAAAAAGTGGATACAGACGGTAACCCCTTGGCTAGAGCAGAATTTGAGGTGCGCTTACCAAATGGTGAGTTAATTGCGAGGATAACCACCAACAACGGCGGCATTGCCACCATTGATAATATTGAAGCTGGGACAGTTATTATTGAGGAAACTCGTGCGCCCCAAGGCTTCGTTATTACCGAGCCTGCTCGTACTGTAACCATCACAGCAGGGCAAAACGTGGTCGAGCGTTTTGTTAATCACCGCCAACCATCTTTAATCATTGAGAAGGTGGACACGGACGGAAACCCACTCGCTAATGCTGAGTTTGAAGTCAGAACCCTTGGCGGTCAACTGGTGCATCGTGCCGTAACCAACCAAGGTGGACTCATCACGATTCCTTACCTTGCACCGGGCAGCTATCAAGTCATGGAAACCCGCGCACCCGAAGGTTTCGTTGTTACCGAGCCTGCAAGGGCTATCGAAATATTCGCAGGGCAAACCCTAACCGAGCGTTTCGTTAATCATCGTATGCCTGCTTTAATCATTGAGAAGGTGGACACGGACGGCAATCCGCTGGCTGGGGCTACTTTTGAAGTGAGGACTTTGGCTGGCCTGTTGGTAGAGCGCATTGTTACCAACCAAGGCGGTATGGCGATTATTCACGAGCTTGCACCGGGTAGCTATGAAATAATTGAAACCATCGCACCAGAGGGCTTTGCTCTTGTTGAGGGTAGCCGTGCTATTCAGATTATCGCAGGGCAAACCATCACCGAGCGATTTATAAACCCTAGACTTGCAACGCTTGTCATTCAGAAAGTGGACGGCATTTCTAACGCTCCACTCCAAGGTGTTGTGTTTGAAGTCAGCACCCTTGCGGGGGATCGCTTGCCTAATCCATCTAACAACTCTTTTGAGTTTGTTACTGATGCTGCTGGCATGATTCGTCTGCCTAACCTAGCTGCTGGCACTTGGGTAATCACAGAAACACGCCCATTGCCCGGCTATATGGCAGCAGAGCCTGTTGTTTTGGCTGTTAGTGTTGATAGGGAGTATGTAATTACTGTTCGCAACTACCTCTATCCTGATTACAATATCTTGAAACTAGACGGCAACACAGGTTTACCTTTGGCTGGTGTTGAGTTTGAGATAGCTCACTTCTTTGCTAACGGTCAAATCGGAAGCAGAATCCGCAACCCATTTGACGGTTCATTCACATGGACAACGGATGCCGCTGGTCTTATTCGTATCCCGAACTTGAAGCATGGCACATACGTCGCCATTGAAACAAGGCCATTACCGGGCTTTAGGCTTGCAGAGCCAAGGATATTCGTTGTTGCAGACCATGAGCCTACCACTATTACCATAAACAATTATCGCTACTCTGAGTGGAATATCCGCAAGCTGGACGGCCACACAAATCAACCCCAAACCGGTGTTGTATTTGAAGTAGCTGTATTCCACGGAAGCGGCACAATGGGCGATAGGCTTCGTAATTCAGTTGATGGAAGCTTTGAGTTTGTAACAGACTCTGCTGGTATCGCTCGTATCGGGGCACTAGAACCGGGGACATTCATCATCACCGAAATTCGTCCTTTGGCTGGATTTATCGCTGCCGAGCCAGTGATTATAACTGTTACCGGTGAGGAAGTGGACACTACCGTCACTATTCGCAATTACAGAATGGGCGATATTAGCCTACTAAAAGTTGATGGCGATACAAACAGACCTTTACAGGGTGTTGTGTTTGAGATTCATAGACAAAACGGCGAAAGAGTCCAAAACCCTGCCAACAACATGTTTGAGTTTGTTACAGACAACGCAGGACGCATCAACATGGGCTTTCTTGCCCCTGGGTCATACCTTGCGGTTGAAGTAAGGGCTTTGGATGGCTTCGTTTTAGCTGCCCCTGTGCCGTTTGAAGTAATAGAAGGCAGAGATTTAACTGTAACTGTGAGGAATTACAGACAGGCTTATCTTACAATCCAAAAGATAAACAGCATTACTCGTGCGCCACTTGAAGGTGTTGTGTTTGAAATATCAAGACCAGATGGCACACGCCTAGTCAATCCACGCACAGGCAACCACGATTTTATAACAGATGCTAGAGGTCTTATTTTCTTGCCTGTTATTGAGGACGGCCGCTTCTACTTGCGTGAAACAAGGGCATTACCCGGTTTCTTGATTGACGAGGAGATTATCGCTTTTACGATTGATGCATCTGCTCGTCAGCGTGAACATCTGCTTGTGGTTGAGAATACCCCCGCGGCGGGGCTTCTTATCATCGCAAGGGATGCCCAAACTCGCAGGCCGCTCGCTGGTATCGAGGTAGAGGTTCGTCATGCTGATGGTAGAGTAGTAACAGGGCAACTCTTGCACGGTAATCAGCCAAGTACCCCTGCAAACTCTCCGCAACTATCAGCAAGCGGTAACTTTGTTACTGATAGCCACGGCAGAATCAATTTGAATCATCTCGCACCCGGTGTATATCATGTCAGAGTGGTTAATTCCCTTGGCGGGTATCAATGGGATACTGATGTTCATGTTGTGACTGTGGTGGCTGGTCAGCAGACCGTCTTAGAGCTTGAGAGCATTCCTCTTGGCGGCTTTAGACTTCTACACGTTGATGCTATAACTGGCGCACCAATTTTCAATGCCGAGTTTATGATTTTTGACCACAATAATAAGGTTGTGGGTAACTGGCAAACTGACAACCGCGGTATTATCGACTTCTCTGCCATTCTCACTGCTGGTCGCTATACCATCCGCTTAACACGCCCAGCTCCCGGCTATTCTCATGACGATATGCCACGGACGGTTGAGTTTATTGCCGGCCGAGTAACCGAGATAGTGTGGGAGGCTATTCCTATCGGTGGTCAGCTTCAGATTTTGAAAGTCAGCGGAGATGCTAACCAACACAATGGATTACCCGCTGGCACACCATTACAAGGTGCAATCTTTGAAATATTTGAAGCCCGCACAGGCAACCTTGTTGACCGCATCGTATCCAACGAGCGCGGCATGGCTGTTTCCCGTCCTTTACCACTCGGCAGATATATTGCAAGAGAGGTAGCCGCACCTGCGTTCTACATGATTAATCCCCAAGAGATTCACTTTGATGTTGAGCATGAGAACCAAATCGTCAGAGTAACATTCCCCAACTTCTCGGCTAATGTGGGTGTCACCATCCGCAAAACAGGGCCACAGGAAGCTATGCAAGGTCATAATATTGTCTATGAAATCCCTGTTATCCGCAACGAGTCCAGCATTCCTCTTGCTGACTTCTTCTGGAGGGACACTCTACCTACCAACGCTGTTCGCATAGACAGGCTAGTGACAGGAACGTACAACCATGCCCTGCGCTACAGGGTTTTGGCTACCACAAACAGAGGTAATCAGATTGTCGTAGCAGATAATCTTTCCACCCTCGTCAACAATGTTATTGAACTTCGCCCGGTTCATTTGGGGCTTGCCGCTAATGAGTATATTGTTGATATAACCCTATTCTTTGGGCAAGTGCCCGCAGGGTTCACTTCTGTGGAGCATCCTCGCATATTTGTGGATGTACTTTCAGACAGACAGACTTTCTTGCCTGATGGCATGATGTTTGCTAACAAGGTTGACGTTGGCGGTCGCATCCCCGGTTCTGATGAGTGGGTAATCGGCAATTCAACGGTAGCAACCACGATTTTCAACCCTCGCAGAATTCCGCAGAGTGGTTGGTAAGCACTTAACAAAATAACCTAACCATATCCCCCGCAAGGCTGATTCGTCAGCCCTGCGGGGGATTTTTTATTTCGAGGAGGATTCCCAAATGGAACAATTTAATAATAACAATTCAAACCAAACCGATAACGGCATTATTTTGCCAAACCACGGCATTGACCAAAACTTCACCGGTGCAAAAATCATTCACGGTGACCTTCTGCACGTTTTGCCCACCTTCGAGGACAATTTATTCGGTGGCATCATCTGTGACCCGCCATATGCTTCGGGTGCTGCTGACCAAAACGGTAAAGCCAAGGCTACTTCACAAAAGTACACCAGCGTAAAAAGCGGCAACCCGCTCCCCGATTTTGAAGGCGATTCCAAAGACCAACGCTCATGGACGCATTGGATGACCGAATGGCTAACAGAGGCACGAAGAGCCACCAAAGTTGGCGCGCCTATCTGTATGTTCATTGATTGGCGGCAGCTACCATCCATGACCGACGCACTCCAATGGGCTGGTTGGATTTGGCGCGGCATCTTGGCATGGGATAAAACCAACAGCCGTCCACAAAGAGGTCGTTTCCGCCAGCAAGCAGAGTTTGTTGTTTGGGGCAGTAATGGTCATATGCCTGCCAACCGTAACGCTCCTGTGCTTCCCGGTGTGTACCGTCAAGCCATGCCTGCCCATGTAAAGCGTATCCACCAAACCGAAAAACCCCTCGGTGTAATGCGTGACATGATTAAAATTGTAGAACCGGGTGGCATCATCCTCGATCCATTTGCCGGTTCGGGTACTACCGTTTTGGCGGCTAAGTTAGAAGGCTATCCCTCTGTGGGCATCGAGCTTTCCAAGCACTATGCACAGGCATCCCAAGAACGTGTGGACGCAGGTGACCCCGATGCGGTTCCGGCTACAGCCGATGAAACAAGGGTCGCCACGGCATAAAAAACCATAAAGTCAGTAATCATCACGATTGGAGGTGTTCTACAATGGCATTTCATGAGGACAAGGCCGTTGGTGTGCTTGCGGAGATTATCGCTCTTGCTTGTGGTGTAGACCAAGCAAAAGCAAGGCAGATTCGTATTGCGGCATCGCTACATGATATCGGGAAGCAAAAAATCAGGCACCTAGTAGATAAGCCCGGAAAGCTCACCGATTCAGAATTTGAAATAATAAAAACCCACACCACCCTCGGTGCGGCAATGCTCGAAACCATGCAGGGTGATTTAGGCGAGATGGCACGGTGCATCGCCCGCTGGCATCATGAAAATTGGGATGGAAGTGGTTATTTCGGTCGGTATCTTTGTGAGCTTCCATATTATATAGAGATGGTTGCCCTTGCAGACACGTTCACTGCCCTCGTTTGTACTCGCCCGTATAAAAAGTCATGGCCGCCGGAGGAAGCCTTGGCGTATATAAAAAAACAAGCCGCCATTCGGTTCAGCCCTGTATTAGTGGATATATTTATTCCACTGGTACGAAACGACAACCGAATAGCGGCTATTTTTGAGCCGGTAATCGACTGGTAGGAGGTGAGCGGCTATACAGGAAGATTTGGAATATAGAAGCGTTTCGCTGTCAATTAAATGCGCAAAGCTAACAGAACAGGCTTTAGCAAAGGCTATGATTGCGGTTTTACGCAAATGGAAGCAGTCACGGGATGCTCTGGTTGAGGGTAAACAGTCCATCAAACAGCTTTCCAAAGGTGGTACATTGTCCAGTATAGAGATAACGGAAGGTAACATTAAAAACTTTGACCCCATCGCCCGCAAGTACGGCATCAGCTATTCATTGCAAAAAGACAGCGCATCCGACCCTCCACGTTGGATGGTGTTTTTTAAGGCAAAAGATGTGGACGCATTGACCGCTGCATTTAAGGAATACTCCAAGGGTGCAATCAAGCGTGATGCAGACAAACCTTCGGTTGTTGCTACCATGCGCGAGTTCCGTGAAAAGATGATGAATGCCGTCAAAGACAAGATTAGGGTTAAACACAGAGGAGGGCCTGAACTATGACCACTATCTCCCCTGTAATCAGAAAGCATATATTGCTCAATCTGCCCTATTTCTTGTTCTTTTGGATGGCGGGTAAACTGGCAGAAGCCTACCGACTTGCTCCCGGTGCTGATTTTGGTATGAAAATAGTAAACATCCGCACCGGGTTTTCTTTAGCTTTTGACAGCCTTGCACCGAGCTTTTATTCAACTGATGCACTGTTCGGGCTTGTTTGTGCCATTGCCGTTTGGCTTGTGGTCTACAGCAAGAAGAAAAACGCAAAGAAATTTCGCAAAGATGTGGAGCATGGTTCTGCAAGGTGTCGTGCATAATTATAACTGTAACCACACACTATATGGACGATAGGAGGAATGCCAAATGAGCAATTACAGCAAGATAACCGCCTTATATTCACGC
>JGI24703J35330_11748591_pt1 | contig 21347 bp, 21 predicted proteins | sample TergutNt197P1_FD_35330 | JGI IMG/M metagenome (IMG submission 35330)
TATTTTGCTACCATATCATGGATTAGCTGTGGTGCGATGTTGCCGATGGTAGAAATAACACCCGCTCCGCCAAGGCTGAGGATGGGCAGGATGTAGTCATCGTTACCACTGTAGATGGCAAAATCCTCGCCACAACGTTCTGCGATTTCTGCCACTTGTCCAAAGTCGCCGCTGGCTTCTTTTACCGCAACGATGTTGGGAATTTTGCTAAGTTCGTACATGGTTTTTGGCAAAATATTAACTGCTGTGCGTCCTTGGATATTGTATACGATGATGGGCAAATCCACTGTGGCGGCCACTTTTGTGTAATGCGCAATAAGCCCACGCTGTGAGGGCTTATTATAATATGGCGCGACAAACATAAGCGCGTCTGCACCTGCGTCGCGGCAGGCTTTGCCCAATGCGCAACAGGCATAAGTATCATTTCCTCCTGCCCCTGCCACTACAGGAACCTTTCTGTCCGCCGCCTTTGCCGTGGACACTGCCACACGCACGACCTCTGCATGTTCTTCCAGAGACAGAGTGGACGCTTCGCCCGTGGTACCGCACGCAACAAGCGCGTCTGCTCCATTGTTTACTTGAAACTGTATAAGCTTTTCATATGCAGTAAAGTTGATTTTCCCCGTGTCATAAAATGGTGTGCAAATTGCAGTCCCTAAACCGTTAAAAATAGGCATAAAAAACCCCCGCTAATTAAAGTATAATTATGATACTTTAATTTTGGGGGTTTTACAATATATATTTACTAATAAGAAAAGCTGACAGTAAGAACGTGAGCCAAGGGTTCGTGAGCAAAATCCCCGACTGTACTCAAAACACCGTCACTCGCAAAGCGTGAGACAAATATAACGGCATCGGTGTCACCTGATATATTTACAGCTTCGTGCATAGGCCCGTGCATCCTCGCATTTATATTTTCTCCAATAGCGGTGGTAGCACGACCGGAGGCGGCAGACCCTCCTTCGTGTATAGTCACAATCCAGTCAAGCGTGTTACCGTCTTTGTTTTCGGTGATAACAACGGCAATCTTGCCGTCCAGGGGTCTGTCTATGCCCAACATACTAAAACCTAACGCAGTATCGGTTATTATCCCGTACTCATAAACTTCGAGTCTTATGCCAACCTCTGTAAACGGCTCCGTTGTGTTAAACTCAAAAAGCAAGACTTGATGACCATGTGTCGATATAAGCTCCATAATTTGTTGTTGCTCGGCAGTAATCGTCATCGGCATAATTTGATTTTTTGGCTCATCTGCACCACATGCTGTCATAGACAAGCTTACAATGATAAGGAGCAGAAAATTGGTCGATATACGCATTTTTTTACTCCTCGAACAGTACTCGTGCAAACATGTCTGCATCAAATGGTTGTAAATCGTCAATACCCTCGCCGACAGTAATAAATCTCACAGGTATATCCAGCTCGTTTTTGATTGAGACAACAATCCCGCCTTTAGTTGTCCCATCCAATTTTGTCAAAATAATACCGGTGATGTCCGCCACCTCGCGGAATAACTTGGCCTGTTGCAGTGCATTTTGCCCGGTAGTGGCATCCAGTACAAGAAAAACCTCACGCTGTGCTTCGGGGAATTTATCAGACACGATGCGATTAATCTTGCGGAGTTCTTCCATCAGATTTTTTTTGTTATGAAGCCGTCCCGCTGTATCGCAGATTAATAAATCCACACCTCTGGCCTTTGCCGCCGCAGTCGCATCGAATACTACCGCCGCAGGGTCGGAGTTTTCTGCCTGGCGTACCATCGTTACGCCTGCACGGTCGCACCACACACCGAGCTGGTCGATGGCCGCCGCACGAAAGGTGTCTGCCGCCGCTACCAGCACGGATTTTCCTTGGGATTTATACCATTTTACTAATTTGCCCACAGTTGTGGTCTTGCCCACGCCATTTACTCCGATAATCAACAATACGGCGGGAGACGTTAGGTCAAATGGCTCTATATCGGCAGTTAGAGTGGCAGAAATTTCTTCTGCGAGCATCTTTTTTACATCTTCGCCGTCCTTTGTGTTTTCTAGCTTCACACGCTCACGCAGTTTGTTTAAAATTTCTATAGTAGTCTCTACGCCCATGTCTGCCATGATTAGGGCTTCTTCCAACTCCTCAAAAAGCTCTTCGTCTACAGCACGAAATGCGGCAAATACTTGGTTTACTCCACCCATGATATTTTCTCGCGTTTTTGACAATCCGTTTTTTATTTTTGAGAATAAATCCATCTCAACACTCCTATCTATCCGTAGATGTTTTGGTCTGAACCGCTCAAGCCCCCTTAAAACGCGCTTCGGACACTCTTTAAATTATAATCCCGTCGCGTATTTACTGCAAGTCGCATATACTGTAGAATGTCAAAAACAAACCAGAGGTGGAACATGACAAAAAACGTTTTAGTTATTTTTGGGGGCGTATCTCCCGAGCATGATATATCACGCAAAAGTGTGACATCAGTAGTACATGCACTAAATGGCCATACCATTATACCCGTGTATATCACACGAGAGGGCAAATGGCTGATGTACGACGGAAAACTAGACAATATAGCGGGGATTAACTGGGAAAAATTCGGCACACCTGCGATTTTGAGTCCCGATAGGTTTAACCGCGGGTTGTTGCGTATTGTTTCTGAAAAGGTCAAGGTAGTGCCTGTAGATGTTGTTTTTCCTGTCCTGCATGGGCCAAATGGTGAGGACGGTACTATACAGGGGCTTTGTGAATTGGCCGGGATTCCGTATGTGGGTTGTAATGTCGCCGCGTCGGCAATTGCTATGGATAAGGCATTGATGAAGCTCGCCGCTAAGGGGCTAAAAATTCCACAAGCTGATTATCTGGTATTTGGTGCAGACGAAGTCAGGGCAGATATAAAAGAAGTGATGAAAAAAATCCGATACAAAATCGGTTATCCATGTTTTGTAAAGCCCACTGTGGGTGGCTCATCCATTGGTATTTTTAAGGTCGCGGATAAAAAGGCTTTGCCCGACGCGCTGGATGCCGCACTAGAATTTTCTTCTCGTGTGGTGGTAGAAAAGGCTGTAGAAGGCCGCGAAGTGGAGGTCGGCGTACTTGGAGCGGGCATTGACACGAGTGCTTCTGTTGTAGGCGAGGTGCTGAGTGCTAATGAGTTTTATGACTACGAGGCAAAGTACGAAAACGCGGAGTCTAAAACCATAGTCCCTGCTGATTTGCCCGAAGAGACTGTAGCGCAGTTGCAAAAATATGCGATAGATATTTTCCGTGCAATCGGTGGTAGTGGTATGTCTCGCGTGGATTTTTTTGTCACAGCTGACGGCAAAATTTTATTTAACGAAATAAATACAGTCCCCGGATTTACATCCATAAGCATGTACGCGGATATGTGGAAAGCCAGCGGGTTGCCATGGGATAAACTAATCAGCCGACTAATAGAAATCGCACTGGAAAACCACGCATGAGTGGTGAACGCCCTATAGGGGTATTCGATTCGGGCATTGGCGGACTTACGGTTGTACAAGAAATACGGCGGCTGATGCCGGGCGAAAGTATAATATATGTAGGTGACACAGCCCGAGCCCCTTATGGTGGCAAAGATGCGGAAACACTGATAAGCCATGGGCGAGAAATAATAAAATTTCTCATAAGCAAGGATGTAAAAGCTGTTGTAATGGCGTGTGGCACAAGCTCGTCAACGTCATATGAAATTCTACAAAAAGAGTTCAATATAACCATAATAGACACGATACGCCCTGCGGTGTCAGAGCTTGTGCGGATGGCACAACTGCAAAAAATAAAACCCGTTTTTACAGCCACATCGGCGACAATAAAAAGCGGGCTTTTTGCGCGATTGTTTTCAGAAAAATGCAAGGATGTGGAGCTTGTTTCTCGTGCATGTCCGCTTTTCGCGCCTATGGTAGAGGCGGGGCTTTCTACGGACAATCCACTCTTGCAGTTTGCCGCGGACAATTATCTTTCGGACTTGCGTGGCAAAGTGGATACGCTTGTGTTGGGCTGTACACATTACCCGCTTGTGCAAGGCGCACTCGTCCGTACATTGGGCGAAATCACATTTATCAATCCCGCTACAGCCACAGCTATAGCAACCAAAGATGCCATAACACCTTCGCGTGATAAAAAAGCGGATATTGTTTACTATACCAGCGGCGATACCGAAAGTTTTTCTGAGCTTGCAAGGATTGTTTTGAAGGATTATTCCCTGACCTGTTCCAAGCAAAGCAGAATAACATCCTTCATTGCGGGGTTAAAATGAAATGCTTGCCGCAAGCCCCTTACATATCCAAGCAAATCCCCGCGGTCGCGTGCCTCGTAGGCATTGCCCGCATGGAATATATACTCGCCTATGATGGTGGGGGTATCGGTGGTGCCGTCCTCGTATCGTGCCAAGCTCTGTAGCATATACTTATGAGCCAATCGCACAGCAACCTCATGGATGTCTACGGCGGCGGTGTAGTCGCGGCTTTCTGCCATGCGAGTGAGAGCCAATGCGGCTACCAATGCGATTAGCTTTGGCTCGGCGCATTCGTTGTTCACAAGCTCTTCGCAGATTGTAATGATTTCAGGAGGGCTTGAGGTGCTTGCATAGCTTGTTATTATGCCTGCGGCGTTCTCCGGGTCGCCTGCCCTTGTGCAGTCCTCCAACAACCGACCCAAATAAAATGGGCTACCCCTTAGCGTATCGCTATCCACGGGCAAGACGACCTCTATATCCACGTCCATTTTTTTGTTTTTATATAACAAGAAAGCCTCAAAAGCCTGTAGAGAAGCCTTTGCCGCCTCTATATGAAGCTCCATCTTTGAATGCGCATTTGCCTCCAGCGACAGTACACGCAACATTCCATGATGTGTAACTTTTAGCTCATTGATATACTCGCGGGCGACGGCGGCGACCTTTTCGAAATCCTGTTGCAGATGGTGGTACTCGACAAGACCGCATTTGAAAACGTGGTAGTACAGCTCTTTATGGTTTTTGCCTGTTGTTTCCAGCCCGAGATTTATATATTTTATTACCTCATCGTTGCTTACACCAAAATACTCGCGGATTATATGATAAATAGTACGCAAATCCGATGGGTCTTCTTGATGCATTTCTAACAACGCGCTTATATTACGCTCGTGTTTGGCTTTTTTGTTTGCCTCACCTTCTTCGCCTTGGCGGTAGTAGCCATAGTGGTCGGCGATGGTGTCGAGGTTTTTCATGGGATGGTGATATGGGATTTGCTCATGAATTTTGCCGACAAAGCGTGCTTTTTCGCTGCGCTTGTAGAGCCTTATGGGGCGTGTGTACGAAAACTTGTTTTCTTCGAGGATGTTTCGCCAGCGATAGTTTGCGCATCCAAAATCTTTATACTCTCCGGTGGCAAAAAACGCGATGAGGTCACTCACGTCGGTAAAAACCTCGTCCGCGTCCACATACATATACCACTCGCCCGTAGCTATATCCAGTGTTTGGTTGCGCGCCCATGCAAAATCGCCGCGCCACTCGATTTCGTGGACATGGGATGTGAATTTTTTTGCAATATTAACAGTCTCGTCCGTAGAGCCTGTGTCAAAAACAATCAGCTCGCAGTCGAGACTGTCGAGGATTGGTTTCATGCTCTCAAGACAGTTTTGCAAATGCTTTTCTTCGTTTTTTACAATCATTCCGATAGATAAAGTAATCATAATTATTTCCCCACACAAAACTCGGCAAAAATACGCTCCACAATATCGTCGCCTATCTCTACGCCAAGAATTTCGCCTAAATTTATATATGCCGCCTTTAGCGGTACAGAAATCAAATCCTCGGGTGTACCGCTATGGCAGTCGGTTTTTGCTTTTATAATATTTTCGATGGCTTGCTCCAGCAGGATTTTGTGTCGCTCGCGTGTGATGATGTCTGCCTCGCTATTGTCGGTTGTTACTTCTCCCGAAAAAAACATCCTTCTGATTTCGGAATATAATTGCTCCAAGCCTTCATGTGTCTTTGCAGAAATCGCAATGGTATGTTTGCTTTCGAAATGCAGTGCTCTGTTTGTCAGGTCGGATTTGTTCATTAAAACAATCATTTTTTTGTCGTAGTTGTTTATTATTTCTTCATCGTCGGGAGTGATTCCACTTTGTGCATCTGCCACAAAGAGTATGAGTTCGCTATCGCTTGCGGCTTCACGGGTTTTTTCTATGCCGATTTTTTCTACAGGGTCGTCAGTTTCGCGCAGACCTGCTGTATCTATTATTACTAGAGGCACGTCGTTTATACGTATTTCTTCCGTAAGGATGTCTCTGGTTGTGCCGGCAGTCTCGTGGACTATTGCGCGGTTTTCGTGGAGCATGGCGTTGATTAGTGTAGATTTACCTACGTTCGGGCGGCCTATGATGGCTGTACGTATGCCCTCTTTTATTATTCGACCTGTGTCGGATGTTTTTTTTAGATTTTGCAGGTCGGTGATTAGTTCATTGATTTCTGACAAAATTTCGCCTATGTTTTTCGCTTCATCCTCATGTTCCGGGTAGTCAATGCTTAGCTCTATGCCTGCGAGCCATGATAGAATTTTGTCACGCATTTTTTCGATTCTCTGAGAAAGCCCACCGCCGAGTTGTCTCAATGCGGCACGGCGAGCCGCTGTGTTCTTTGCAGAAATCAAATCCATCACAGCCTCTGCCTGTGAAAGATTTAGCCGCCCATTCATAAAAGCTCGCTTTGTAAACTCGCCCGGTTCTGCAAGCCGCGCCCCTGCATCCAACAGTGCGGAAAGCACTTCGTTAAGCACAAAAGTCCCGCCATGCGCATAGATTTCTACGCTGTCCTCTCGTGTGAAGGAGCGGGGTCCCTTCATATAACAGAGCATAACTTCATCTATAATGTCACCGTCTCTGTGTATGTTACCGTAGCACATAACATGCGACACAAAGCCTTTTTTTGGGGGCGTGAAAACCTTTACCATTAACGACAAAACTCCCGCTCCGGAGAGCCGTATAATGCCAACAGCCCCCTGCCCATGAGCGGTGGCTATTGCAGCTATGACATCATTTTCAATCACCATACCCTTTACTTGGGTGCGATTACAACATATCTGAAAGGCTCATTGCCCTCGCTAAACGTGCGTACCTGTTTATCATGTTGCAAAATCGTGTGGATAACATGACGCTCAAAACGTGTCATCGGTTCAAGTTTAACATTCTGACGTTTTTCTTTTACTTTGCGAGCGATGGTGCGTGATAGACCCTCAAGGGTGTCACGGCGACGGCGGCGATAATTTTCTGTGTCAATGACCACTCCCATTTGCAAATCGCCATAGCGTCCTACCGCGAGGTTCGTTATATATTGCAACGCATCCAGGGTTTGGCCGCGCTTTCCGATTAGTATACCCATGTTTTCGCCTGTGAGATTTACATATAGATGCTTGTCCCGTTGGTTTACTTCCATTTTTACGTTAAGACCCATCGCAAGGGTAATTTCGCGTATAAAGTTTTTTACTGCTTGCTCGGGTTTGGGTTTTAGCTCCACACGTACCTTTGCGGGGCGTGAGCCAATGCCTAAAAAACCGCCTGAGCCTTCGTCGAGTACTGTGATTAGGGCTTGGTCTTTTGTGATGTCCAGGATTTTGAGTGCTTCGTCGGTGGCCTCTTCTACGGTTTTTGCCAATCTCTCAATGCTGTCGGTTTTATTCTCGTCCATCAATAACTCCCCTTTAAAATTATTTCCTTTTTTTTGCAGGCACCACGTCCACCACTGCTTCGGGTGGTTTAGCAAACGGCATACGGATAGGTGTGCCGGATTTTTTTAATAATATAATGTCTTGTATGATTTGGAAAAGTTGTCCCGTTATCCAGAATACACCCACTGCCGCAACAAGCCCCACGGTGAAAAACGCCATCATCACGGGCATCACGAATAACATCATTTTTTGTGTAAGCACGGCGCGTTCATCGGCATTTGGGTCAAAGGTGCGCTGTTGCATCAGCCACGAAGAAACAAACATGGAAATCCCTGTGATAATAGGAATCAAAATGCCCGGCAATCCCCAGCCGCTCGGCTCTACAACGCTTATGCCAAAAAATGTTTCTATCCTAACAAGATTACTTATGAGGTGTTGTACATACTCCAGCTGTGCGGGGTCGGTAATGTTTGCGTAGACGAGTTCCCAGTCTGTAGGTGTGAAGCGGTTAATCACTCGTGCAAGGTGGTCAGGCCAGCCCATGATAATCACGTCGTTGCCGATATAATCTATGGCGGCACGGACATCTTGCTCCGTACCTGTATACCAAAGGCCGCGATGCTGTAGCCAGTTTGAAACAGCGTTTAGATTTTCTGCCCATGCCTCGGGTACAATGCGGTCATAGCCAGTGATGCGACCCTCTGCAAGATTTTGAATAAGACCGGGGGGTTCACCGGCAGGGTTAACAAGCCCCGGTATGAGTAGAAGTTGCTCTGCAAGATATTCATACATTTCGCGTAGGCGTGTGATGTAAAGCGAAGCTTGGCGCATTACGATGTTAAGTCCGATAAAAAGCGGAAATTGTATAAGCATGGGCAAACAACCCGAGAGTGGGTTTGCGCCATGTTTCGAAAGTAGAGCGCTTTGCTCCTGCTGTGATTTTTTCATGATTTCCGGGTCTTTTGAATTGCCGTATTTATCTTTGATTTTTTTTAACTCAGGTTGTAGCTCTCTCATCTTAATCATAGATTTTTGGCTCTTTAGCCCAAGCGGGAGGATGAGAAAACGGAAAATAATCGTCATCAAAATAATGGCGATACCCAGCGAATTTGTGGGTCCTATGCGATAAACAAGGTCAAAAATAAAATTAACAAGAAAACCAAATGCGCGGGCGATAGGCCCCATGATTGCACCGGGCGGTGACTCTACGAGCCTGGCCGCTAAAATTGCAGTAGAAAAGTCAAACAAAAAATAACCTCCATATTCACGGTACGGGGTCATACCCGCCCTTGCTGAAGGGCTGACAACGCAAAAGCCGTTTTAGCCCCAGCCAAAATCCCTTAGCCGCGCCGTATCGTAGTACTGCTTCGTGCATATATTCAGAGCAAGTCGGAAAAAATCGGCATCTCTGCCCCAAGGCGGGTGAGATAAAACGTTTATAAAAACGTAATGTCGCAAGCAAAAATCGCGCAACCACCTCAAAGCACCCCCAAGCGCGAAAACAACTGCGAAAGCGACCCGCTTACTATTGCAAACGAGCCGACTCGGGGGAGAGTACCTGCAGGGGAGCGGGCAATGACGACAAGGTCATAGCCCTCCGAATTTGTATCCGAGGCTTGTACAAAAGTGAGGCGACATGCCTCTTTTACAAGGCGTTTTATGCGGTTGCGTACCACTGCGTTGCCTACCTTTTTGCTTACAGAAAGCCCCAGTCTGTTTTCCCCTAGTTCATTTTTTGCGGCATATACCACAAACAGTGGATTTGCCGCACTTTTTTTTCTGCCATATACACGCTTAAAATCTTGCTTTTTTTTAATCGAACTCAAAGGACTACGCACTTAGTATCGTTCTGCCTTTTTTGCGTCGTCTTTGTAATACCTTGCGGCCGTTTGAACTGCTCATACGTTTGCGGAAGCCGTGTTCTTTGCTGCGTTGACGCTTTTTTGGTTGGAATGTTCTTTTCATATATATCACCTCACCGAAGCACGCGCCTTCTGCACGCCTTATAATCTTTGGACATTGTCCTAACATTTGTCATTATTACGTAGGAGACATTATACGCATTTTGACAAAGACAGTCAACGCCTTCATTGACAAAACCTTATAAAAGTGCAAAAATGCAGGTGAAATTTAGCATGGGGAGTAGTGTATATGATAGTAATAATCCGTTCTGATGCTTCGCAAGAAAAAATCGAGCATCTTAAAAAATGGCTTACGGATAAGGAGCTGATTGTCCGTGAGTTCCAAGGGCAGGAACAATGCGTGCTTGGGCTAATAGGCAACACAAACTGTGTAGACAAAGACATGTTAAAAAGTTTGGATATTGTAGAATCTGTTTCGGATATGACAGAAACTTTTAAGGCAAGCAACAGAAAAATGCATCCCGATGACTCTGTTGTAAAAATGCCGTTTTCGCATGGGGGGTCATCCATAGGTGGTGGCAACTTTGCGGTAATGGCGGGGCCTTGTTCTGTAGAAAGCCGCGAGCAGATTCTTTTTATTGCAGAAGAAATCAAAGCCGCAGGTGCTAACTTTATCCGTGGCGGCGCATTTAAGCCACGTACATCGCCATATGATTTTCAGGGTATGGGTGCGGACGGCTTGGGACTTTTGGTCGAAGCAAGGAAGGCAACGGGGCTTCCCATTGTTACAGAGCTGATGGATTTACGTGACATAGATTTGTTCATGGAAAAAGAAGTGGATGTAATCCAAATAGGTGCGCGCAATACACAAAATTATGATTTGCTAAAAGAACTGGGTCGTATGAAAGCCCCGATTCTTTTGAAGCGTGGGCTTGCGGGTACAATAAAAGAGCTGCTCATGAGTGCCGAATACATCATGGCAAGCGGAAACGAGAATGTAATACTCTGCGAACGTGGAATACGCACATACGAGCATGACTATACCCGAAACACTTTGGACTTGTCCGCTGTGCCTGTCTTAAAAAAACTCACACATCTGCCTGTTATCGTAGACCCGAGCCATGGTACGGGTCGGGCAGATTTGGTGGAGTCGATGGCTTTGGCGGCGATTGCGGCAGGGGCAGACGGTATTATGATAGAGGTGCATAATGACCCCAAAAACGCACTCTCTGACGGGCCGCAGTCACTCACGCCCCCACAATTTAGCGAACTTTCTGAAAAAATATTTGCACTGCGGGAGGTTGTGAAGCCGTGGTACGTGTAGACGGCGTGGAGTGTGTGGGCATCGTTGGGCTTGGGCTAATCGGCGGGTCGGTTGCAAAGGCGTATAAGCGTGTGGCGGGGATTAAAGTACTCGGAACGGATAAGGATAAATCCATAGTAGACTTTGCACAGCTTGCAGAGGCAATAGATGGCGAGTTGACCGACGCGGATTTGAAAAACTGCGACGTTATTTTGCTTGCTGTTTTTCCGCAATCTGTCATTGAGTGGGTGCAATCTAAGGCACATCTGCTCGGTGGTACGACAGTAATCGACTGTGCGGGTACGAAGGGGCGTATTTGTAAGACGCTTTTTCCGATTGCAAAAGAAAATAATTTTTTGTTTGTAGGCGGGCATCCGATGGCGGGCTTGCATCGCTCCGGTTTTAAGTATAGCCGAGAGGATTTGTTTGATGGTGAGCCGATGGTGATTGTGCCGCCGACACATGATGATATTAGGATTTTTGAAGATATAAAGACCCTGCTCGCGCCTGTCGGCTTTGGGCGATTGTCTGTTACTACCGCTGATGAACATGACAAAATCATCGCCTTTGCATCACAGATGCCGCATGTTATTTCCAATGCATTTGTAAAAAGCCCCACTGCACCGCGACACAAGGGATATTCTGCGGGTAGTTATAGGGATATGTCTCGCGTGGCACAGCTCGACCCTAATATGTGGACGGAGCTTTTTTTGGAAAATAAGGAGTTTTTGCTACAAGAGTTTGAGCATTTTTTATATGCGATTGGCGAATACAAAAAAGCGTTGATACACGATGACGGAGAAAAACTGCGAAGGCTGCTGGCGATGGGCAGCAATATAAAACGGGAGGTTGACGGCCCATGAGCAAAATCATCATCGAGTCGGGCGTGCTAAAAAATATAGGTGAGATGGCTAAAGAAAATTTTGCAAATGTAAAAACATTTGCGGTTGTTTCGGATGACAATGTTGCACCTCTATATGGCAAGGCCGTGGCTGATGCTTTGGCGGATGCGGGATTTGGGGTGATTTCGTATACAATAAAAGCGGGCGAAAAATCAAAAAACATGGTGCAGTACGCAAAAATCCAAAACCACTTGGCAGAAAGCAAAATGACACGCAGTGATGCAATTGTCGCGCTGGGCGGTGGTGTGGTGGGTGACTTGGCAGGGTTTGTGGCGGCTACATATTTGCGCGGGGTGGAGTTTGTACAAGTGCCTACCACTTTGCTCGCAATGGTAGATTCTTCCGTAGGCGGAAAAACAGCTATCGACATCCCTGCGGGAAAAAATCTCGTAGGGGCTTTTCACCAGCCAAAAATGGTGGTTTGTGACCCATTGACACTTAATACATTGCCCACTGAGATTTTTAGCAGTGGATATGCCGAGGTCATAAAGCATGGCATGATAAAAAGTAAAAAACTACTCAAAATGCTCGCAGGCAAGGAATTTGACATCAAGCTTTCTGACATAATCGAAGAAAACATAAATATAAAACGCGATATTGTGAGCCGCGACGAGTTTGATACAGGAGAGCGACAACTATTAAACTTTGGCCATACCGTAGGACATGCTATCGAAAAACTAAGCAAATACAAAATTTTACACGGTCGTGCGGTAGCGATTGGTATGTATATCATGACAAAAGCGGCGGTAAAAAAAGGCGTTTGTGATGCAGAATGCTTGGAGGTATTGGACAGTCTTTTATGCGAATATGGTTTGCCCGACAAAGCAAACTATAAACCAAAAGAATTATACGAAGCCGCACTCGGCGACAAAAAGCGCATGGGCGATACAATCACAGAAATCATCCCGCGTGAGGTTGGATTTTGCGAATTGCAAAAAATGCCTGTGGAGGAGCTTTTGGAGTGGATTACAATGGGGGTGAGCGAATGACGGTAAAAATATCTCCCGGTAGGATATGTGGAGAAGTGTGGGCAATTCCCTCAAAGAGCCACTTGCACCGCTTGTTGATTTATGCGGCATTAGCGGATAATCCGACTGTTATTTCTTGTGCAGATACCGGCGCGGAAGATATTGTTGCTACCATTGATTGTCTTTCTGCACTGGGTGCGAAAATAACGGCAAAACCGGATGGTTTTTTTGTCGAACCCATAGATAGTTTGCCAAGTGGCGTAGTGACATTGCCATGTTGCGAAAGTGGCTCTACGTTGAGGTTTTTGTTGCCGGTCGTCGCCGCGTTGGGGGTGCGTGCCGTGTTTGAAATGAAGGGGAGGCTTGCAGAGCGGCCTCTCGCGCCTTTGGATGCGCAATTGCAAAAGAATGGCGTTAGGATTTGGCGCGGGGACGGAGTTTTGCACTGTGAAGGGCAGCTTATGTCGGGGGCATATTATCTCCCCGGTGATGTTTCTTCCCAGTATGTAACAGGACTTTTGATGGCGTTGCCGCTTTTGCATGACGCGAGTACACTCGCAGTTTCTACACCCATAGAGTCGGCAGATTATATCGAAATAACGCAAAAAGCCGCTTTGGAGTTTGGGGTGACATCCGTAGCTGTTAACTCGGGGGATAAAGTAGAATACATCATTTCGCCCGCCGATTTTAAAAGTCCAAGGAATGTCATAGCCGAAGGGGATTGGTCCAACAGTGCGTTTTGGCTATGCGCGGGCGCGATGCCAAGCGGTGACATCATTATGAGTGGCTTAACAAAAGACAGCACTCAAGGCGACCGTAAAATAGCAGATATTTTAAAAAATATGGGAGCCTCAATCACCTTCGAAAACGACAGGATAAATGTAAAAGAATGCAGTCGTGTATTAGAAGAAATAGATGGTGCGGCTATCCCCGACCTGATTCCTGTCTTGGCGGCGGTGGCGGCGGTGGGCGAAGGTGTCACAATATTTAAAAATGCTGCACGCCTCCGTATAAAAGAATCCGACAGACTTAATTCTACCGCCGACACCCTTTCCAAGCTCGGTGCGGATATAAAGGAAACATCCGACGGTCTGGTCGTAAGCGGCAAAAAATCATTGACGGGTGGCGAGGTGGATGCACATAGCGACCACAGAATCGCAATGATGGCGGCAATCGCAAGTACGGCCTGTACAACCCCTGTAGTGATTAGCAATGCGCAAGCGGTCAACAAATCCTATCCCGCTTTTTGGGATGATTTGCGGTCATTAGGTAAAGACGTGGAGGTCTTATAATGGCAAGCACATTTAAAAATCGCCTTACCGTTTCTATTTTTGGGCAGTCGCACGGTGCGGCTATCGGGGTCACTCTCGACGGCATACCTGCGGGTGAAGAAATTGATTTTGCGCAATTGCATACATTTTTGCAACGCCGTGCGCCGGGAAATTCTCCATGGTCTACCCCACGAAAAGAAGCCGACGAGCCGGAATTTTTATCAGGATTTGCCGACAGAAGCGACGGCAAGATTACATGCGGTGCGCCAATCACCGCCATGATTAGAAATACAAATACACGCCCTGCGGATTATGCAAACACTCTCACTACCCCACGTCCCGGCCATGCAGACTACACTGCTTTTGTAAAACATGGTGGATTTGCCGACCTTTCGGGCGGGGGACATTTTTCGGGCAGACTAACCGCCCCCCTATGTATCGCAGGTGGAATTTGTTTGCAGGTGCTAAAGCGGCGCGGGATTAGCATACACGCACGCATTGTTTCTATGGGAGAGGTCAAAGAGAACGACTCCGTAGGCGGCATAATAGAATGCACGGCAGAAGGGGTACCCGCAGGACTTGGCGACCCGATGTTCGATGGCATGGAAAACAAAATCGCGCAGTTAGTCTTTGCCATCCCCGCAGTAAAGGGGATTGAGTTTGGTGCGGGATTTTCTGCCGCCGCCATGTATGGCAGCGAAAATAACGACCCTTTCATAGTAAAAGAAGGAAAAATTCTGACAACAACAAATCACCATGGCGGCATCCTTGGCGGCATTACATCAGGTATGCCAATCGTTTTTCGTGCCGCAGTCAAGCCTACTCCTTCCATTGCACAGCCACAGCAATCCGTAAACCTCATGACAATGTCACCCGAAACACTAACCGTCAACGGTCGTCATGACCCATGCATTGTACCGCGTGCCGTACCTTGCTTCGAAGCCGCTATGGCCATTGCCGTGTTGGATGCTTTTGTATAGGGAGTAATTGCAGTGTAAGCCAAGCACTATGCGGGTTTGAGCGGTTCAGACCAAAACATCTACGGCGACCTCTAAAGCGAAAGTAATTTTTTGAGTGCTGTTACATTCGTGCTATAATCACCGTAGTAGTAAGCATAGTTTTCATTCCTATGTAGATATGCTATACTCAAAAAATGTCTAGGGCGTGTTGTCGGTTAGTGGCAACACGCCCTAGAGCGGATTAAACAAGAAACGGAGAAAAATTATGGCAATAAGAAATATCGCAATAATAGCCCATGTAGACCATGGAAAAACCACCCTTGTGGACCAGTTGCTGTGGCAAAGCGGTGCCTTTCGCGAAAACCAGCATGTCGCCGAGCGAGTGATGGACTCGGGAGATATAGAGCGCGAGCGTGGAATTACTATTTTGGCAAAAAATACATCTGTGCAGTATGAAGGCACAAAAATCAATATAATAGATACGCCCGGTCATGCCGACTTTGGTGGTGAGGTGGAGCGGGTCCTAAAAATGGTTGATGGCGTAGTTTTGGTTGTGGACGCATTCGAAGGCCCCATGCCCCAGACAAAATTTGTGCTAAAAAACGCCCTTGACCTCGACCTTCCCATAGTTTGCTGTGTAAACAAAATAGACCGTCCCGAGGCTCGCCCCGATGAAGTGGTTGACGAAGTCCTTGAGCTTTTTATGGAGTTGGAGGCATCCGAGGCGCAGTTGGATTCCCCATTCATATACGCCAGTGCAAAAAAGGGTTGGGCATCAAAACAAGCCACAGACGAAGGCCGCGGAATGAAGCCACTCTTCGAAGCACTTATCGAGTACATCCCTGCGCCAATAGGAGACCCCGCCGCCTCCACAAAAGCCCTCATCTACAATATAGACTACAGCAGCTATTTGGGAAGAATCGGAATAGGCCGTGTGGTTAACGGCACGACAAGAATCGGCGACACTCTCACCATAGTAAATATCCACGAACCCGAAGAAAAAAAATCTGTCAAGATTTCTAAATTATATGTATTTTCGGGTCTCGACCGTGAAGAAGTAACCGAAGCCTCCGTAGGCTCTATCATAGCCATCTCAGGTATACCGGAAATAAAAATCGGTGACACCCTATGCGGCGCAGCCGACCCTACTCCTCTGCCATTTAGTAAAATCTCTGAGCCGACCCTTTCTATGAACTTTATGGTAAACGATAGTCCCTTTGCAGGAAAAGAAGGTAAATACCTGACTTCGCGCCAAATACGCGAACGCCTGTACCGTGAGCTTAACACCGACGTTTCGCTACGTGTAGAGGATACCGAAAGCACCGAGGTGTTCAAAATATCAGGCCGTGGGGAGCTTCACCTTTCCATTTTGATAGAAACAATGCGCCGCGAAGGTTACGAGTTTCAAGTCTCAAAACCCACAGTTCTGTTTAAAGAAATCGACGGAAAACTCCACGAGCCTCTGGAATCTGTAACAATAGATGTCCCCGAGGAGTTTACAGGTGTAGTAATCCAAAAGCTTGGCAGTCGCCGTGGCGAAATGTTGAATATGGCAGCCTCAAAAGGCGGCTACACGCGCCTTGATTTCTCCATCCCTGCTCGTGGCCTCATCGGCTACCGCAGTGAGTTCCTCACCGACACAAAAGGTAATGGCATAATAAACACACTATTCGATGGTTACGCGCCCTACAAAGGCGACATCCCGGAACGCCCGCAAGGTTCGTTGATTTCCTTCGAAACAGGCAAGGCAGTCCCCTATGGAATGTACAATGCCCAAGAGCGCGGAAGCCTCTTTGTAGTCCCCGGCACACAAGTATATACAGGCATGGTAGTAGGCCGAAACGCTCGTAGCGGCGACATGGAAGTAAATATATGCAAACAGAAAAAACTTTTGAACGTCCGTGCCGCAGGCAAAGACGAAGCCCTTCGCCTTGTTCCCGCAGAAGTCCTCTCTCTCGAACAATGCCTTGAGTTCATCACAGAGGACGAGCTTGTAGAGGTGACACCGGAAAATCTTCGCATCCGCAAAAAAATACTCGACTCCGGTATGCGCCAGCGCACCGCCAAAGCAAAAGGTTGATACAGCTACCTTAGGTTGGTCTCGGTTAATGCAGTGTGCATGATTTGATTGATTTGCGTTTGTGACAGAACTTCGTCGCCACTGTCAGCAAAATGCATGTGTTTTAGCACGTCGTGGTTGTACGCCTTTTCGCCGTTGAAAGAATCTTTCGCGGCTTCTAATAGCGTATCACCGTTAAATGGCTTCACTACAAACGACCGCGCCCCTGCTAAGAGTGCATCTACCACCGTCGTAGCTTGCCCCATTGCAGAAAGAATGATTACATTTGCCTCCGGGTTTGAGTCTCGTATTTTTCGCAAGGCGGCGATGCCATCCATTTCGGGCATGGTGATATTCATTATGACCAAGTCGGGCAACAGCGTATCAAAACAGCCTACTGCAACATGACCGTTTTCTGCCTCGCCCACAATCTCATAGCCGTTTTTTTCAAAAATGTCACGACACATCATCCGCATGAATGCGGCATCGTCTACCAACAAAACTCGTTTACCCATGTCCACAACCTCCTGTTGTTGTTTAATTTTATTTGCCAATTTGCTCATGGTGGCTTGCATGTTAGCTTGTTGTTTCATGAGTGTTACATAACGCTGTTGAAGTATTGCTGTAATGTCTGCATCGCTTGGCAGTTCTTTGATTTCACGGAGCGAGAAGCCATATTCCTTTAACTCCATCACTCGCACAAAATCTGCCGCTTGATGTGGTGCATAATACCTATACCCACTTTCTTCAGAAACGTGGGATGGGCTTATCAGCCCAATTTCGTCGTAATAACGAAGGGTGCCTATGGGCAACCCAACTATCTTAGACAGCTTGCCTATGGAGTATAATTCTTCCATGTATCCACCTCCGAGTTAATATTATCTTAGACTATATAGTAACTATAGGGTCAATACCTTATTCAAAAGTCCAACTTAATTTTGCAACAAAAAAGTCGAGATTGGCTCACGCCATTCTCGACTTTTTTTAAATATGGATTTATTTTGAAACCAAACTCGCATAATATTCCTTCATTGCATAATATGCCAATTTTTTATGTGACTTATCGGGTGACAGTAACCCTTTACGGTTATAATATTTTTGATGCATATGGGTGCGACGTGGGCAACGGAAATCGTAAAAAATCCAAGGTGAAAGCCCGCTCAAATAAGATGGCCCATTTTTAAATGCATCAATTTGTTGTTCGAATACATGGAGCTGTTTATCTTCTGTAAACATATCATCTTTTGTGCCGCGAAGTTTCGGCATGGCGCACGCGCCAAACTCGCTTATTATAACAGGTTTTTGTGGGTCGCTGTTTTTAAATACACGCATAAGCTTTGAAAAATCGGGTACATACCAGCCGTAATATTCATTTATACCGATAACATCCACAAACTCGCAAAGCCTGTCTTTTATTTTGTATTCAAAATGGTCAACCAAACAGGCGGCAGATGTAAGCCTTGTATCATCCATAGCTTTTGCCTTCTTTGCCAAATTGCTCATAAATACAAGGCGGTCATCGGTGTCTGCATTTTCGTTGCCTACTGACCAAATTATTACGCTTGCACGGTTATAGTCGCGGCTAATCAGCTCGATTAGTTGATTTTCTGCGTCTCGGTATGTTGGCTCGTGATTAAACTCAATCGCCCAATATACAGGGATTTCTTCCCACAATAATATACCTGTCTCGTCTGCAATTTGTGCGGCTTTTTCTGTGTGCGGATAATGTGCAAGGCGCATAAAATTACAATTCATTTCTTTTGCAAGCATAAAATTTTGGCGGATTTCTGCTTCGGTGATTGCTCTGCCATTTTCTACGCTCTCTTCGTGAGTGCATATTCCGCGCAAAAATATTTTGTTTCCGTTTAATAATATATTTTCGCCCTCGGTTTTTATTTCTCTAAAACCAACACGCTCTTTTAGCATGTCATCTTCGAATATTACCTCTATGTCGTAGAGCTTTGGATTATCAACATCCCACAGCATAGGTGCGGCATCAAAGATTACAATACCTTTACCACCTTCGATTTTAATATCAGTGCTAACACCCAGCTCGGATATGTGCAATTTTGCCGTGCCGTTTGTCGCACCATTTATATAAACAGCCGCTTTAATTTTTTTAAAATCCGAGTTTGGCACTAACGCTATTTTGAAATTTTGGATAAACGCTTTTGGCAAGCGCATGATTTCTACATCACGATGGATGCCGCCATAGTTAAACCAGTCTGTGTTTTCGCATGGTACGTTTGTACGACGACGAGTATTGTTTACAGCGAGTACAATACGATTATCTTTTTCCAAAACATCGGTAACTTCTACAAAAAATGGAGTGTCACCGCCCAAATGTGTACCCATAAATTGCTTATTTACAAACACTACTGTCTGATAGTTTGATGCGCCGATTTTGATAAAAACGCGGCTTTCTCCGTGATTTGTATATTTAAAAGTTTTTGTGTATACGATTGTACCCTCATAAAGTTTGAGCATTTCTTCTTGCAAATTCCAAACACTTGGTACTTTGATTGTATCCCATGTGTCAAAGCTAAAATCCATAGGGTAGGGCATACCTGCATCATTTTCATAATTTTCTTCATACCATTTTGCGCGAAGGCAGGTATCATACTGGTCAACAGCATAATTCCATGAGCCGCTCAACGATTCTTTAACGCGTTTATAATCCGTGATTACCGTATCCATAATTAGTTTTTCTCTGTACTGCGCCTCAAAACCCGCAAAGTGAATGCCCTCTTGAAAATTTCCTGTTTTAGTATCCATTCTACTCTCTCCTAACTCCTGAAATCATTTTCATACTTGTAAAACGCCCCCATCCGTATGGGATAGGGGCGCGAATTTCCGAACCCTTCGCCGATTAACCTAATATCGGTAGGGTTCGGATTATCCGTTATCTCTGCGGTTAGGGGGACTTGAACCCCCACGTCCCTAAGGACACAAGAACCTGAATCTTGCACGTCTGCCAATTCCGCCATAACCGCATGTGGATGATTTTAATGCATGTATAAAAATGTGTCAAATTATTTAGATATAAAGTGAGAGCCTGCTTAAAAATCAAGCAAGCTCTCGCTTTTTAGATGATTGTTCTGGTGGTTTCTTTTATGATTTCTGCGCCGACCAGGCGTTCCAGGTTGCCTATCGTCTCGTCGAATACGTTAACTGTGGTTAGCAATGCACCGGCTACGTTAGCATTTGTTTCGGATAGTGATGGGCGTGGGTCATTTATGCGCATTCTGTGCTGTTTGCCCAGTGATGTCGCAAAAGTCATGACACATGTCTCGCGGACTTCCATTTTTTCACCTCCCTTCTGTTTATAATGGGATTATGCCCGGTGGGATTAAAATTCGAATGTGCGTACCTTTAGCACCTCTTCAACTTCGCATTCTTGGAAATCGTTTAGCAGATTTGCAAGATTGTAAAGCTGTTCGTCGCTTGCAGTCATGGCAAAGTTGCGAAATGTGAACTGACCCGGGTTGTAACGGAGGATCAGCCCTCTGGCTCTCTCAAACATGATAACACCTCCTTTCTTTTGTATGCTTTTTAGATTAAACAACAGTTCTGCGTTCGGTGGATACGGTTTTCGCGCTTTGGACGCTTGCAAGTTCGCCTCTGCTTGACATAACTGCGCCGTTTGCAATTATTGCATCCATAGAAGCTTGTACCTCGGCGGCATTTTTATCCATGCGCGCACGAGGGATGCTGATGCGTAAGCTTTTTCCGATGTCAGAGTAAAACAAAAGTACAAAGCGATGAGAAACGTTAGCCATATTTTTTCACCTCCTTTCTTAATTGGTAGGGTCTTATGCCTCTACCAGTTCATCTGAGACGATGTAATAACCGCCTACTGCCGGTTGACCTGCGTCATTGCGGCGGACTTCGTTAATCGCTTGCCTAATCCCTTGCACATCCGTCAGTTGCAAGTTTGGGGCTATGCGGTTTAGAGATTGCACGGTATTCTCTGCCGCATTGATAAACCTAAGACGCGCCGAGTGGGGTCTGCTAATCACTGCCATATTCTTCACCTCCTTCCATTTTGCTGTAAAGAAGCATCGGTTGTATTTCTCCCTGTACAGACGAAAATATCCGTCTTGCCGAGCCGCTTTATAAGCGCATATTAAACGTATTGTGGTGTCTGATGTTATGACAATGTCCGAGACTTTGTCATAATCAAAAAAACCCCGCACCCTATGGCAGGGTGCGGGGTTTTGAACGAAATAATTTCTTTAGACTTTAAAGTATGCCACAAGCTGTTGCAACAGTTCTGCTTGTGATGTCAGCTCCTCAGAAGCGGCTGCGGCTTCTTCTGATACTGCGGAGTTTGACTGTACTACTTGTGAGATTTGGCTTAGGCCTATGCCTACTTGGGAGATGGCT
>JGI24703J35330_11748590_pt1 | contig 21315 bp, 19 predicted proteins | sample TergutNt197P1_FD_35330 | JGI IMG/M metagenome (IMG submission 35330)
TCCAATATTTTATTTGGAGTTTGGGTCATAAATGGTGATATTAATATAGCTATCTGACGCAAACTTTCCACTAAATGACGCATTACTGACGCGAGCGGTAATCGATTAGATTCATCTCGTGCTAAAATCCAAGGCGACGTTTCGTCGATATACTTATTTGTACGAGATACAAGATTCCAAATATCTTGTAAAGTCGTTGCAAAAAGCATATTTTCAAGATTGTTTTCCACTTTCGAAACAGTTTCTGCGATGAATTGTTCTAGTGATTCATCATATTCTGTGATTTGTCCATCATAATCTGGAATTATTCCATCAAAATATTTGTTAATCATTGAAACTGTTCTATTTAATAGGTTTCCTAAATCGTTTGCTAAGTCAAAATTTACACGTTCTACAAAAGTCTCAGGTGAAAAAACGCCATCTTGTCCATACGGTAATTCTCGTAATAAAAAGTATCTTAATGCATCAAGTCCATATCTTTCGATTAACATCTCAGGATAAATAACATTACCTTTTGATTTAGACATTTTCCCATCTTTCATCAAAATCCAACCGTGAGCGTGAACAGTCTTTGGTAGAGGAAGATCAAGCGCCATTAAGAAAATCGGCCAATAAATCGTATGAAAGCGAACTATGTCTTTTCCGACTATTTGAACATCAGCGGGCCAATATTTATTAAAGAGTGTTTCATCAGCTGAACCGTATCCAAGGGCTGTAATATAGTTGGTTAAAGCATCAACCCAAACGTACATTACATGCATCGGATCATTAGGAACTTTTATACCCCAATCAAATGTCATTCTCGATACAGATAAGTCTTCAAGACCAGGTAATAAAAAGTTACCTAACATTTCATTTTTTCGAAATTCTGGCATAATAAATTGAGGGTTTTCTTCGTAGTATGCAATTAATCTATCTGCGTATTTTTTCATGTTAAAAAAGTAAGATTCTTCTTTTAACAATTTAACCTCTCTGTTGCAATCCGGGCACATACTTTCAAGAAGTTGTGATTCGGTATAATAAGATTCACAAGGTGTGCAATAATGTCCTTCATATTCGCCTTTATAAATATCACCATTTTTTACAAATGTTTCAAATATTTTAGCTGATAATTGTTTATGTCGTTCTTCTGTAGTTTGGATGAAATCGTCATACGTTATTTCCATTTTTTTCCACAGGTCTTTAGCCATTTGCGCCATTTCGTCAACAAATACTTTTGGTTCTAGTCCTGCTTCTTTGGCTTTTTCTTCAATTTTTTGTCCATGTTCATCCATTCCAGTTAAAAAATGTACATCAAAACCACGCGCTCGTTTATATCGAGCCATTGCATCAGCTGCCACAGTTGTATATGCTGTTCCAATATGGAACTTTCCACTTGGATAATAAATTGGTGTTGTTATATAAAATGTTTTATTTTCTTTTTGACACATGTTATCACTCCGTCATTTTCATTATTATATTGTACCATAAATCGTTAAAAAGATAAACGTGGATTGCGTTTTTATTTTCTTGATTAAGATTAAACAATAAAGCAATCCAAATGATTTTCTGGATTGCTTTATTGTTAACTTATTTTTTTTGTGACCATATTACTGTGAACATAAACAATTCGTTCTACATGTTTGCTTGCATCAATTATTAATACATCACCAGCATCACTTGATATAATGTCGATAATTTTTCCAGTCCAAAGTTTGAATCCTCTTATTCGAGAAAATTTAATTAAATTCATCCCTGTTTTGTAGGATTTGTGCCTATTTTTAAACTCAACCACATCTCCAATTTTATAATATCCTGCCATAAGAAGACCACCTTTCAAATAAAAATAAACTTAGCTTAAAACGTTCGCTTACACTTTTTATTGAATCCAGTTTCAGCTCACTACTTTCTTGATAATCTCTTGAGGTACATTGATTGTTTGCAACAATAAATCCCCTCTTTAAGATTTCTTCAAAAGTAAAAACGTTCGCTTACACTTTTTATTGAATCCAGTTTCAGCTCACTACTTTCTTGATAATCTCTTGAGGTACATTGATTGTTTGCAACAATAAATCCCTTCTTTAAGATTTCTTCAAAAGTAAAAACGTTCGCTTACACTTTTTATGTAATCTAGTTTCAGCTCGCAGACTCTCGAGGTCAAATGGTTTCCCGCTAAAAATCAGGATTTTTTCGCGTGATACGCATTTGCTTGTCGTGTCTTACACGCTCGCTTACACTTTTTATTATAACACATTAGGTTCTTAAGTGCAAGCACTTGCCAATGATTAATTCGGGATTAATTACCATTCTACTTCGGTGTAATCTAAGTCATCGAAAAGTCTTTTTTTCTCTTTTTTTGATAGGTCGCGCCATGATCCAATCGGTAAATTTCCAAGTTCAATATTCATAATACGAATTCGTTTTAAACTATACACAGCATAACCTAGTTCATCACACATTCTTCTGATTTGACGATTTAAACCTTGCGTTAATACGATATTAAATTCATATTTAGATAATTGCGTAACTTTACAAGGAAGAGTTTTTTGACCGAGTATACGGACTCCGTTTGACATTTTATCAATAAATTCTTGAGTTATCGGCTTATCAACACCGACAATATATTCTTTCTCATGGTTATTTTCTGCCCGTAAAATTCGGTTTACAATATCACCATCATTTGTTAATAATAGCAAACCTTCAGAATCTTTATCAAGTCGTCCAATATGACTTATTTTAAGAGGATGTCCAACAAAATCCACGACATTTCCTTTAACACTTTTTTCACTTGTAGAAGTAATCCCGATTGGTTTATTTAGCGCAATATACACATGGTTTTTAGCAAGAATTATTTCTTCTCCATTAACAAGAACGCGGTCCCCTGGTTGAACTTGGTCGCCAATTTTAGCTACACGGTTATTGATTTTAACTTTACGCTCCTCAACGAGTTTATCAGCACCCCGTCTAGATGCTTTACCTGCTTCACTGATGAATTTATTTATTCGCATAACCTACACTCCTATTATTTCATTGTAACAACAGTAGCACCAAATCCACCCTCAGCTTCGCCACCATATCTATAACTATCAATAAATTTTTTCCCTTTTAAATACTTCTGAACTCCATTTCGAATCGCCCCAGTACCATGTCCATGAATTATCGTAACAGTATCATAATTAGCAAGCATCACACCATCAAAATATTGATCAAGCATTAACATCGCTTCCTCGTACCTAACCCCACGCAAGTCAAGTTTTCCAGTAGCGGTAGAATTTCCTTTAACCGACATACTCCCACCACGCACATTATTCTTCTTTTTAGGTTTTCCTTGATGCTTAACATATTGTAAATCATCTGGATGGATATTTACTGACATAATTCCCATTGCTACAACCCAGTCGCCATTTTTAGCTAGCTTCACTAATTCACCCTGACGGGCTAAGGATAAAATCATGACTTCATCGCCAACCTCGAGTGGTTTTTCATTTTTTGCTACTTTTTTAAACTTTTCTTTATGTTTTGATTCAACTTCATTTAACACATTCAATTGAGCTGTTAGTTCATGATCTTTAACCTTTTGGTTCTTCTGAGTATGACGAAGCTCTTTTACGATACGTTGCGCAGTCTCACGCGCCTCTTTAACTGCCGCTTCACCTTCAAGACGAGCACGATCAATTTCTTTTTGACGTGTTAACTCAAATTTAGCCATTTTTTCAGCATATTCCATTTTCAGAGCGATTGCTTTTTTATTTTGAACATTCGTCGTTTGAATCAAAGTGTCTAGTTCTAAACCTTTGTCTTCTATTTTTCGAATAAGTTCACTTACTTCTGTTTGGTTACTAGCATTCCCCGCTTGCGCTTGTTGTAAAATCTCAGGCAACAAACCGAGTTTATTCGAAATCTCAAAAGCGTTACTTCGCCCCGGAATACCCATTAAAAGACGATACGTAGGAGAAAGTGTATCCACATTAAATTCAACAGAAGCATTCTCAACATCAGCAGCATCATAAGCATAAGCTTTTAGTTCTGAATAATGACTCGTCGCAACTGTCATACGGGCGCGCTTTTTCACATAATCTAGAATCGCCATTGCAAGCGAAGCACCCTCTTTAGGATCAGTTCCCGAACCAAGCTCATCAAACAGAACAAGACTATCTGGTGTTAATTCTTTAGTAATTTGAACAATATTGGTCATGTGAGAAGAAAATGTTGATAAACTTTGTTCGATAGACTGTTCATCCCCGATATCAGCAAACACTTGATCAAAAAGCATCATCTCACTAGATTCATGAGCTGGAATTAATAACCCATTTTGCATCATTAGAGAAAGAAGTCCAATCGTCTTTAAAGTAACAGTTTTACCTCCGGTGTTTGGACCTGTGATGACCATGGCTTTTGTGTTGCTTGCCAAAGTTATATCATTTGCAACTACAACATCGGCATCAATAAGAGGATGTCTTGCTGCGATGAGTTTTATTCCACCCGATTTAGAAATTCGAGGCATAACAGCATTTATAGCAACCGCATAACGACCTTTAGCAAACATAAAATCAAGTTCACGAATAACATCAATATTTTTTTTCAATTCTTCACTAAAAGAGGCAACTTGGACCGTTAATTGCCTTAAGATACGATGAATTTCAGCCTTTTCTTCAACAAAAAGAGCTTGTAATTTGTCAGATATTGCAACCACTTCAGCCGGTTCGATATAGGTAGTATGTCCACTCGAAGATTGATCATGGATTGTACCCTTAAAAGTATTTTTAAACTCAGCTTTCACCGGTAACGTAAGTCGACCATTTCGCAAAGTAATAAGCGGCTCAGTAAGTTTATCGCTACGACTATTCATAAGCTCCCCAATTTTTGCACGAGCACTTGTTTCTTGGGAATGAATTGCTCGACGTATACTTCTTAATTTATCACTGGCGTTATCAACCACTTTTCCGGTTTCATCAATACAGCGGGAAATGGCGTCATGCAATACTTTTATACTACTGGAATTTAGGATTGTTTTATCAAAAATCGGTGTTGTTAAATCAATATCACTTAATCTAAGTTTAAAATTTTTAATCTGTATTATGCAATCAAGATTTCTTTTTATCGTTAAAAGATTATCTGATGATAAAACAGATTCGATTTCAGCACGTTTTACTAGATCAGTAATATCACTTCCTCCACCAAGAGGAACAATATCAACATTTCGAATGATAAATTGTGCTTCATGCGCTGTTATTAAACGATATCTAATTTGTTTTTCCAATATTAAAAAACGCATCTGATTAATTAACTCAGGACCAAGATCAGTCTGACAATATGTGCGTAATATATTTTTTACTTTAATAAACTCTAAAATTTGTTCTGAATTAAGCATTAAATTTTACCTCTTAGTTAACTTATTATAAAGATATTTCGTATAAAATCTTAAAGATTTCTTTAGTTGATAACACGCTCAACTCCACTTTTTATTATACTGTATTTTGTGAAAAATTACAAGATTAGATAACATTTGCGACTTGTTCGTGCAAAAATAACATTTCAAAAGCAAGTTCATGAAGCGTTTGCGTACTCATTAAATGATCTTGAGCGTGCACCATCAGAACATCTATCTCAATTTTATTACAACTAGCATAATTTTGAATCAAATCATTTTGAACATTATGCGCTCGAATAATAAATTGATGAGCTTTTTCTAATTTATTAATTGCAACAACAAAATCCTTATTTCTCATGCTGAAAAAAGCCTCATTTATCAAAGTTCGACCTTGACCACTTTCAAGAATTATTTGAAATGCGATATTTTGTAAAACTTCTTCATTAAAATTTTTCATAATTTAACACGCAACCTTTCATAATAAAAGTACAAATGAAGAAAATAATATATTTTTAGAATATGTTCTTTCTGTTATAAAAAATTAGAATCTAATTTAATAAAATAAAATTTTCGTAAAATTTTAAAAATCCGCTCAAAGTCGAAAATTTACAACTCAGATTTTCGCAAAATTTTAAAAATCCGCTCAAAGTCGAAAATTTACAACTCAGATTTTCGCAAAATTTTAAAAATCCGCTCAAAGTCGAAAATTCGCAATGTAGATATACACTCTCAACCTAAAAACTGGTAATTTGTATATAATTTGTATTTTTAATTTAGCAACTTTACAATTAAGTCTGCAATTTTTATTATTGCTTCGGGAACAGGGCGATAATCCTCAGCAATCATTTTAATAATCAACGAATTTTTTTTTCGAGCAAGTTTTTCTAATTTATCAAAGTGTGATTCTGTTTGAGGACTAACAATACACAAATCATAAGTGTTTTTAATAAGTTGATTGGTTGCAGCAGAAATTGGCGATGCTTGTACAATTATATCAATATTTATAGATTCAAAATGCTTACTTAATTTTTTGGCAATCAACGAAGAGGACATTCCCGCTGCACAAATAATTAAAACTTTTTTCATAAATTACACCCACAGTCATTTTATTTTAGACAAGCTACTTGGTGAAAAAAAGCACCCGATGGGTGCCTCTTCTCATTATTCAGACCATTTTTCAACAGTATCAGAAGCATTTTTCAATGCTTTGCTAATTTTTTTCCCTGTTTTCTTAATCGTCTTTTTTACATCATCTGCAAATTCAGAACCTTTTTCATTTGCTGTTTCCATAAAGTCTTCAGCATATTCTTCTAAAACTTCTGCACGATTAAGCAAAGGATTGTATTTTTTCTTAGCTTGAGCCTGAGCTTGTTGTATTTTTTTATTCGCCTTTTTCATGTTTTTCTTAGCCATAAAAATCGCCCTCCACTATAAGTGTTTAAACACACTATTAAGTTGAGCAATTTTTGACAAAATATACAAATTTTTAACTCGTCATCGCTAAAAAGTTTTCGATGATCTTAATAACACCCTCATTTTCGTTACTCGGAGCTAAAAAACGCGATACTTTTTTTATTTCAGAAACAGCATTTTCCATCGCGTAACTATAAAAAGCTTGTTGCATCATTTCGATATCATTAAGTTCATCTCCAAAAACCATAGTTTCTTCATAACTAGCATCAAGCATTTTTTGAAGTTCATTAATTGCAACACCTTTATTAACTCCAAGTGCGATAATATCAACCCATTCGGATCCAGAAATCGCTAAGTGACATCTATTAGATAAAACTTTAAGTGGTTCATAAATATTAGCACGAGAATTATTTTCTGGATCAAGAATCGCAATTTGAAGAATCTGCTCATCATCGGGAAGTTCATCAATGGTGTGAATAATTTTTCTAACAGGGAAATGACTTTCAACAAGGTAACTTGGAAGAACTTGTTCTACGTTATTTTCAAACATATAATCAGATTTTAATCCACAAAGAGTCAGACGCAAATCAGGGTTAACAGAAGCGAGTTCAATAATTTCTTTAACGATACTCATATCAAGAGATCTTACCGAAATTATTTCACCTTTATTAATAATGATGCTACCATTTCCCGCTACAATAATAATGTCATCTTTTATTTCACCATAAAGCTTTTGTAAACTAAAATGTTGACGCCCACTTGCTACTGCAAATAAAGTTCCTCGTTCGTGTAGACGATTAACTAGATCAAATGTCGTCTTTGGCATTTCTTTTTTATTATTTAATAATGTTCCGTCCATATCAGTAGCAATTAATTTTAGCATCAAATCCCCCTCATATTACGCACGTAAAACTGCATTATTCTTTTTTTCTAAAGCTGCTAAAATCTTCGTTCTAATCGAAGTAACATCCTCATCAGTTAATGTCTTATCAGCATCTTGGAATGTAACATTTAAAGCAACTGATTTTTTATCATCAAGAAGCCCAATACCCGTGTAAACATCAAATACTTCGACATTTTGAAGTAGGTTTGTTCCATATTCATAAATAGTATCCGTAAGTGATGCAACTGGAGTTAATTTATCTACAACAAGGGCTAAATCGAAGGAAACAGCTGGGAATTTTGAAACTGGGGTATAATTTATCGCGTTTGTTGCAAATTCAAACAAATCAGATAAATTTATTTCAAATACAAACGTATCATTTACATCATATTTTTTCATCATCAAAGGATGTATTTTACCGATAATACCAACTACTTTATTATCAATTAAAACATTCGCAGTTTGTCCAGGATGAAAATCAGAATAATCGCTTGTAGCTACAAATGATGGTTGATAACCTAAATTGTTTAATATTGAAACTAATGCACCTTTAGCAGTGTAAAAATCAACAACTTCACTTTTTCCTTGCCATTTGCTTGTTGATACAACGCCTGTTAATGCTGCAGCAAGAATTGTTAATTCCTGAGTATGTTCACCGTTAATAAATTGCGATTTTCCTACTTCATAGATATTAACATCTTTGATTTGACGTGCTTTATTATACGCTAACACGTCTATTAAACTAGGAATTAACGATTTTCTCATATGTGCATGTTCTAGCGACAATGGCATAGCAAGACTAACTTGTGGAACATTATTGAAATCCCCAATAACAAAGTCATTTAATTTTTTCTCAGATACTAATGAATATGTTAAAACATTCTGTAATCCAGCATTTTGAGCATAAATATTTATTTGACGTAATGTATTTTGACGCTGGGTATAACCACCCACGGAATTCATAGCTGGAAGCGTGCTTCTTATATTATTAAATCCATAAATACGAGCAATCTCTTCGATTAAGTCATGGCTTGCAATAACGTCGTTCATTCTTGTCGAAGCCACTACATTTAGGTTGTTACCATTTGACGTAAACGATAAGCCTAATCGTTTGAAAATCTCTTCAATTTCTGTAATAAAAAGGTTCGTCCCAAGTCTTGTGTTAATCTCTTCTACCGTTGTTTTGATTTCAACACGATTATCTTCAAAATTACCAGCAAAAGTATTTTGGGTATCAGGATAAGCCTGTTCAATTAAATAACTCGCTTCATAAATGCGTTCAACATGGATTCCTTTTTCAAATCTAGCAGATGCATTTGTTCGTAAGTTTAATCGAGTTGCAGTTTTACGGATTTGTTTTCGATCAAAAATTGCTGCTTCAAATAAAATATTTTTTGTATCTGAATCCACACTTGAAGATAGTGAACCCATTACACCCGCGATGGCAATGATTTCATTACCGCTTGTAATCAATATATCACCCTCGGCGAGTTTTCGAGTTTGTCCATCTAGTGTCACCACAGATTCTCCGTCTTTTGCTTCACGGACCACGATTTCTTTAGTTGGGAGTTTATCAGCATCAAACGCATGCACTGGCAACCCTGTTGTAAATAAAATCTGGTTAGTTAAATCAACAACATTATTAATAGGTTTATTTCCTGTTGCCATTAGCAATGCTTGCGTGTTTAAATCTGATGGATTTACCTTTATATTTTGTGCGTGTTTTCCTAAATAGGCTGAACATTTAGATGTTTCTAGTCTAATTGTAAAATCAGTATTACCTTTTTCAAGTGATTCTGATTTTGAAATAGGTTTCATCGGTCGATTCAAAATCGCCGCTACATCGTTTGCGATTCCATACATTGATAATAAATCCATGCGATTAGGAGTAAGCCCGAGTTCAACAATCGTATCATCAAAATTTACATATTCTATAGCGTTCTTTCCAATTGGAGCATCACTTGGTAGAACCCAAATTCCTTCAGATAAAATTTCTGGAACAACATTTGATGCAATTCCTAGTTCACTTATTGAACAAATCATCCCGTTTGACTCTTGACCACGAAGCTTAGTTTTTTTAATTTTAAAATTACCGGGTAAGACTGCGCCATTTATAGCAACGGGCACTTTTTGTCCAGCATCAACATTTTTAGCACCACAAACAATTTGCACAACCTCGTCACCGATATTTACCTGACAAACTGATAATTTATCTGCATCTGGGTGTTGAATACGTGATTCAATATAACCTACAACGACTCCTGTTGTATTTGACACTTTAGTTACGGATTCTACCTCAGCTGAATGGAGAGTTATTAAATCAGCGAATTCCTGAGGTGTGAGATCATCTATTTTGACATATTGATTTAACCATTTTAACGAAACTAACATTATTTCACACCACTCTTAAATTTATTTAAAAATCTCATATCATTCATGTAAAAATTACGGATATCTTCAACACCATATTTTAACATTGCGATTCTTTCAACACCCATTCCAAAAGCGAATCCTTGATAAACAGAAGAATCAAAACCAGACATCTCAAGAACATTTGGATGCACCATACCAGCACCTAATATTTCAATCCAACCCGTTTGTTTACACACCGAACAGCCAGCCCCACCACATACAAAACAACTAACATCAACCTCAACTGAAGGCTCAGTAAACGGGAAAAAAGAAGGTCGCATACGAATAGAACGTGCCTCACCAAATAAGTGCTGAATTAACGATTCTAATGTACCTTTTAAATCAGCCATCGTAATATGCTTATCAATAACTAAGCCTTCAATTTGCATGAACTGGTGAGAATGAGTCGCATCATCATCATCACGACGAAACACTTTACCTGGACTTAAAATTTTTACAGGACCAACACCCTTAGCATTAACAAGCGTTCTAACTTGAATTGGAGAAGTATGAGTACGAAGAAGAGTTTTTTCATTAATATAAAAGGAATCTTGCATATCACGTGCAGGATGATCAATCGGTAAATTTAACAACTCAAAATTAAAATAATCCAACTCAACCTCAGGACCCTCAGCAATTTTATAGCCAAATCCAATAAAAAATTCCTCGATATCTGCAACAACCGCATTAAGTGGATGAAGAATCGCACTCACTGAACTAGTACCCGCAAGTGTAACATCAATCGTCTCTTCACTCAAACGTTTATTCATTTCTTGAAACTCTAAAGATTCTCTTTTACGAGTTATTGCATCTGTTAATTCAGTTTTAACTTGGTTTGATACAAGACCGGCTTCTTTTTTCTCTTCTATAGAAAGTGATTTCATATTTTTCATCACTTCTTGAATCGGTCCCTTTTTACCTAGATATTTAACTCTTAAATCATTTAACGCATCTAGTGATTCTACCTCGTTAATTGCATTTTGTGCCGCAAGAGATAAATCTTTTAATTGCTGTAACATATTTACACCCACCGTTTACTTTTATATCCATATTTAACTTAAAAAAATTTGTTCTACCCTATATTATACCACAATTTGCAATTAAACTAAAGTGAAAAATTTTCGATTTCAAACTTAATAAAATCCTCATCAAGAGGATTTCTTGAAAAGGATTTTAAACACTATACGGATTTACTAAATTTTCACTTACAACGATATCTAAATCAAAACGCGCCCGTAATTCTTCAGCAATCTGTTTTTCCATAATTTTTTCTGCAAAATGGCCGATATCGATAAGCGCGAGACCCAGTTCCAACGCATCAACCGCTGTGTGATACCCGACATCTCCCGTGATTAATACATCTGCTAAAGCGTGATGCGCATCGTGAATATATTTCGAACCATTACCGCCTATTACAGCCACTTTTGAGACGATTTTTTTTATATCGCCAACAATTTTCACCTCGCTAACAACTGAAGAAAGTGGTCCGTTTGTAACATTTTGGGCAAGTTTTTCAACCGAGAGTGGTGCTTTAAGCTGACCCACACGACCTAATCCGTTTTCGTTATCAATCATGGAAAATTTTTCAACGTCTTGTAGGTTTAAGATAGTTGCGAAGTTATCATTGAGTCCGCCATCTGCTATATCATAATTTGTGTGCATACTATAAACAAGAATATCATTTTTAATTAAATCGATAATTTTTTTACCTTGAATTGTATTATAATGTATACTACTAACCGGCTTGAAAATTAATGGGTGGTGACTTATTATCATGTCTACCTTTTTCATTATAGCCTCATCAACCACTGATTTAGTAATTTCAAGGGCGATCATTACTTTTTTTACTTGTTTTGTTTCATCACCAATTTGAATTCCATTATTATCCCAATCATAACCGAGATTTAGAGGATATTTTTTTTCTAAGTATTGGATTATACTACTCGCTTTTACCACGATTTAACACCTCATTTATCATTAGTAACTCCTGTTGGAAATAGCTTCGTTTTGGATTATGATCCGGGATTTTTTTTAGCATTTTTTTAATCGCGGATACCTCATTTAGCCATTTTTTTTGAAATAATGTTGCTTGTGGATTTTTGAGTAGAGTGGGTCCGAATTGTAACTGTTCGTCTGTTAGAGGTAAAGTATCCTCGTTATATCTAGCTGATATTACAATATAGATGAGCCCTTCATCTTCGAGGATTACTTCGTTTAGAATCTCGAACCGATTATCATTTAAAGTTTTTCTTAAATTTAATTCTGCGCCTTGTGGTTGGAGTGCGAGCATTTTAAGACTTTTTGCAATTTCAAGATTATCTGTTATTAATTTTGCTATTAAATTTCCACCCATGCCTGCGATATTTGCTGCTTCGACTTCTCCGATTTTGAGTGGTGCAAGTCCAGATCCTTTTCTTAGCTCAATTACTTTTTCAAGTCCATATGAATTTATCGTTCGTCGTGCCATTTCTAGTGGACCATCTATTACATCGATTGCGATTGCTTTGTCGATTATATTTTGTGTTATTCCAATACATGGCAGATATGCGTGGTCGGTTCCGATATCTGCTATCGTTTTAAACGAAGAAAGTGCGTTTAAACACGCACTTAACCTTTGAGATAGTTGTTTATTCATCTTCCATAAAGTCCTTCAGTTTACGACTTCTTGATGGATGACGCAATTTTCTTAAAGCTTTTGCCTCAATCTGACGGATTCTTTCACGTGTTACATTAAATTCCTTACCGACTTCTTCTAATGTTTTTGTCATTCCGTCCATAAGTCCAAATCGCATTTGTAATACTTTTTTCTCACGATCAGTTAGTGTGCTAAGAACTTCATCGAGTTCGTATTTAAGCATTGAATTTGATGCAAAAGAGGATGGTGACATTGCGTCTGCATCTGGGATAAAGTCTCCTAAATGAGAATCGTCCTCTTCACCAACCGGCGCTTCTAGCGACACGGGTTCTTGTGCTGCTTTCATAATTTCACGGATTTTCTCAGCTGGCATATCAAGTGTTTTTGACATTTCTTCAGGAGTTGGTTCTCGACCTAAATCTTGAATTAATTGACGATGTACACGAATAAGCTTATTAATAGTTTCTACCATGTGAACAGGAATTCTGATTGTTCGAGCTTGATCCGCGATTGCTCTAGTTATCGCTTGTCTTATCCACCAAGTAGCATATGTTGAAAATTTAAAACCTTTACGGTAATCAAACTTTTCAACAGCGCGCATAAGTCCCATATTACCTTCTTGAATTAAGTCTAAAAACATCATTCCACGTCCAACATGACGCTTTGCAATCGATACCACTAAACGAAGGTTTGCCTCGACTAATTTCTTTTTCGAATTTTCACCCTCAGTAATAATTAATTGTAAATTTTCATGAGGAATATCTAATATTCCATCGAGTAACTCATTACCGCTTGTTGATTCACCTTTTTCATTGATAAGATAATCTATTCGCGTTGTTAATTCTTCTGGTACAGCTAATTTTTCTTTATAAAGATTGCGCAACTCACTCGCAACATCTGCTTTTTCTGCTTTTTTAGAAAGTTCTATCTCTTCTTTAAAACTTAATAACTCAACACGACCAATTTCTTTTAAATACATACGAACCGGATCGTTCATTTTAAAGTTTGATGAAAGTTCAAATGTTTGCACTGCTGGTTTTGGTTCAGCAGTTCCAGCCATTTCTTCTTTGATATCTGGAAATTCTTCTAAAATATCCTCAGGCATAGCTACTTCAGTTTCTTGAACAACTTTTTCGATATCTAAATCGCTTAATAATAAATCATCTTCAACTTCGTCAATATCTTCAATCACAACCTCAGTTGAATTTTCTTCTTTTTTATCCGTAACAGTAATGGATTCAGAATCAAAGAAATCGAGTATAGTGTCCATCATATCTTTATCTAAACCAAAGGGACTAAAACCGTTATCGATTTCTTCGTAAGTCAAAGTACCTCGCTCGCGTCCAATTTTTAAAAGACCTTCTTGAACTTGCTCCATCGTTAAATTTTGCTTCTTTTTTGCCATCCAATCACTCCTAATATAACTGATCAGTTGTTAAATCTTTTAAAATCTTTAACCGCTGTTCGTGGCTAGCTTCAGTTTCTAATTTTTCTTTTTTTCCTGCTCTTTCGAGTTTTAATGCACCAAGTTGCACCCGATTAGTTAAATCTTTTATCGATTTCGTTGACCACTTTTTAGGTAGCAGTTTATAATTATCTATGATGTTTTCTGTTACTCGCCGGGCATCTTCACTTAAATTCATTAATAGAAGTTGAACTTCCATAATGTCATATTTGAAATAATATGCCTCAATTGCTTGAACAATTTTTCGATGAATATCTATATTCAACGCCGTACCAATACTACTTTCAACGATTTTAAAAACTTCTTTATCTTGAAGCATATAATAAATAAGTTCTTTTTCTGCTTTTATTTCTCCACCCTCAACTGGAAGTTTTGAAGATTTTTGAGGTTGTTGTAATGCATAATTATTAACTTTTTTTAATGTGCGTTGCTCTTTGTCATTTGTTTTTTTTCCTGTTTGTCGTCTGTGGAATTGTTCATCTTTCCACTTTCTAAATAAAGTTTGACCAATCGAGCGAATAGGTAAACTGTTTGCAAAAGACGATAAACGTCGTTCGTATTCAACCATATCATCCGGTCTATATAAATCTAAACCTTGTTTTAAATAAGCGTACTGAAATTCAATTGCTCCGATTGCACTGGTTATAAGTCGGTTAAAACCGATTGCACCATGTTTTTTTACAAAATCATCAGGATCAACATCAACAGGCAGCGGCGCAACACTGACATTAATACCGGTTTGTAATAAAATCGATATTGCTTTTGATGTTGCAGCAAGACCAGCTTTGTCGCCATCTAAAACCAAGATAACATCGTTTGTATGACGTGCTATTAATTTCGCATGATTTATCGTGAGTGCTGTTCCCATTGTTGCTACCGCGGTTTGAATACCAGCCTTTGCAACTGCAATAACATCCATAAAACCTTCAACAATTATCAGAGGCAATCCTGTGCGAATAAACGGTTTTGCTTGATCTAAATTATAAATAAGTTGTGATTTCAAAAAGAAGTCTGATTCTTGTGAGTTCACGTATTTAGCTTGGTCAATATCGGCTTTATCATACACTCTACCACTAAAACCAACCACTTTTGAATTCTCATTTTTTACAGCAAACATAATTCGATTTCGAAAAGTTGCAAAAACATCGCCATTATCTCTTAGTCCAATTATCCCTACGCTTAAAGCTTGTTCATGAGAATAACCATTACTAGTTAGAGTCTGTAATAATATTTTACTATCCTTGGGTGCAAGACCTATGCCAAAAAGTTTTATAGTTTGAGAGTCAATTCCTCTAGTTTCAAGATAGTTTCTCGCTAATTCTCCTTCCTTTGCGTTGAGAAGGTAGTATGAGAAAAATCCTGCTACGAAATTTAAAAGTTCTAACTCTTTATCAAAGGATTTGGTTTTTACCTGATTCCTTACATTCAATAGGTCCCTATCATCAAAGCCGGCGCTCTCTGCGAGAGTGATTACCGCTTGGTTATAAGAGATGTTTTCCATTTTAGATATAAAAGAAATCGCGTCGCCACCTTCGCCACAACCAAAGCATTTATAAATGCCTTTATCATTTGATACTAAAAAAGAAGGGGTAGCTTCGTTGTGAAAAGGACACAATCCTTTGTGATTATTTCCAGCTCTAGTTAACTGGACATATCTTCCCACGACTTCGACTACACTTATTTTGGATTTAACTTGTTCTGCTAATTGCTTCGTTTCCAAAATAGTGCCCCCTTCGAGTATTATTTTATAGTTTAATTCTTGTTGCGATATATGTTTCTAGTTCATCAATTTTAACACGTACTTGTTCCATTGAATCTCTGTGACGTACTGTGACTGTGCCATCTTCAATTGATTCGTAATCATATGTGATACAAAACGGCGTACCAATTGCATCTTGACGTCGATATCTTTTTCCAATCGATCCCGCTTCATCATAATCAACTGAAAATGTTTGAGCAAGTTTATTAAATAATTCTAACGCACCTTCATTGATTTTTTTCATTAATGGAAGTACTGCTACTTTGTAAGGAGCAATCGCTGGATGGAATTTTAAAATTTCGCGTGTTTGTCCATCTTCAAGTGTTTCTTCTTCATAAGCATCAACGAATAGTGCTAACATTAAACGGTCAAGTCCAACTGATGGTTCAATGCAATATGGAATATATTTTTCATTGGTTACAGGATCACGATATTCAAACGATACTCCGGAAGCTTGCATATGGGCGTTTAAATCATAATCCGTTCTATTTGCTATCCCCCATAACTCTCCCCAACCAAATGGGAATTTGTATTCAATGTCAGATGTTCCTTTTGAATAATGACTTAGTTCTGCTTCAGTGTGTTCTCTCATTCGGACATTTTCACTATTCATATTAAGGTCTGTTAAAAACTGCATACAATGTTTTTTCCAGAATTCATACCACTGGTTATCAGTTCCAGGTTCACAGAAAAATTCGAGCTCCATTTGTTCAAATTCTCTTGTTCTAAAAATAAAGTTTCCTGGTGTGATTTCATTTCTAAATGACTTTCCAACTTGCCCAATTCCAAAGGGAATTTTTTTACGTGAAGTACGAGCTACATTGTTAAAATTAACAAAGATTCCTTGAGCTGTTTCTGGTCGCATGTAAACAACCGCTGTGTCGTCTTGCACAACGCCCATGTGAGTTTTAAACATTAGTTCAAACTGTCTAATATCTGTAAAATCAATCGCACCACAATCGGGACATACAATATTATTATCTGCGATATATTTTAGCATTTCTTCGCTTGTCCATCCATCAGCGACGATGTCATCTCCGTGTTCTTCTATTAGTTTATCTGCGCGGTGGCGAGTTTTACAGGCTTTACAATCCATTAATGGGTCACTAAAACCTCCGACATGACCTGATGCTACCCATGTTTTTGGGTTCATTAGAATTGCTGAGTCAATTAAGACATTTTCTTGTCTTGATGTTATGAATCGGTGAATCCATGCCGATTTTACATTATTTTTTAAAAGTGAACCTAAAGGACCATAATCCCATGTGTTTGCAAGACCTCCGTAAATTTCACTTCCTTGATATACAAATCCATTTGTCTTTGCAACATTTACTATCTTTTCCATTGAAACTTGACTCACGGAAATCACCTCTTTTTTCTTTGCACACAAAAATTGCATGATACTCTATTATAGCTCATCCAGGTCGATTTGACAAGTCATAATCGTCGATTAAACTAAAATTTTCATGCATTTTGTTGTATTTTATAAACTTAAACGTGGTTTTATTTTAATATTAGTATATGTGTTTAAATAATTGTTCAACCAATTTTCTAATTCCTGAATTTCTTCCGGACTTACTTCTAGTTCGAGTAATTTTTTTAACGGATATTTAAAAAACGCTCTATATAATGGTATGTCTTTGGGATTTAACCAAATTCCAGTATTTCGATAACAGACCTCGCAGATTAAACCGCCCTCAGTTACACAAGCTGTAATAATTTTTGAAACACTTCCACAATTTACACAACAGTCAATGGCGGGCGAAATCCCTAAAATGAGAGTGAGTTTTGCTTTAAATATAGTCATTCCAAAAATAAATTTTGCAACAGTGAGAATCTCATAAGTTAACAGCTCATTTAGAATGCGGTAAAAATATAAGTATTCTTTATCGTCCAGATTCGATTTTAAAAGTATATCAACGAGTTCTAAAGCTAAGTACGTTATTTCGAAATCAGATTTTATATTATATAACGCATCTTCAATTTCACCAGACAATAACGTGTATAAACCATCAACTTTTAGTGGTGGACGTAAATATAATTGTACTTTTGTTAGTGGTTCAACTAGAGCTCTATATCGAGATTTTCCTTTGTTTGCATATCCGACGAAAACACTAAAAAGCCCATGTGTAGGGCTTATGACTTTTATTATTTTATGGTATTCTTGATAATCAAAACTGTTTAATACGAGTGCTTCGATTTGCATGGACATTTTTTAGCAACTCTCTTTTTCGAAAGTGAGCAACCGTTTAATTATTCTTCGATATCGAATTCTTCTTCGAGTGCGTATTCTTCTAAATAATTTTGTTTATCTTGTTCGCGCTCTTTCATCATCAAATAATGACTAACGTTACCGGTTCTTTTAAATACTTCCCATTCAAAACTTTCCATATATAATTCCCCCAATATTGCTGCGATTAGTAGTACAATATTATTATATGCTTTCGGATTTGAAATTATTCTTAATGGTTGAAACTTAATATTCTTTATTTGTATAACCAAAATCAGTTAAATGAACTTTTTTGTTACGCCAATCCTTTTGGACTTTAACCCATAGTTCTAGGTAAATTTTGCTTCCTAAGAGATTAATTATGTCTTTTCGAGCTAAACTACCAATCTCTTTTAACATTTTACCTTGTTTTCCAATCAGAATACCTTTTTGCGATTTACGTTCTACTATCACCGTTGCAGACACATTAATTAAATCCTCTTTTTCTTCATCACGATAAATTTCCTCGATTACAACCGCGACTGAATGGGGAATTTCTTCATGAGTTAAATGTAGGACTTTTTCACGAATAAGTTCAGAGATAATAAAACGTTCTGGATGGTCTGTGATAAATTCCGTTGGGTAGAATTGTGGGCCCACTTCCAAGTGTTCTTTCACAACATCAATAAGCGTATCAACATTTTCTCCTGTTATCGCAGATATAGGGATTACTCCATCAAACTCGTGTTCTTGTTTGAATCTAGCCACAACTTCCATCAGTTCATCTTTTTTGATTGTGTCTATTTTATTTATAACAAGAAAAACTGGTTTTTTCACACGCTTGAGATGTTCAATGATAAATCTGTCCCCTGGACCAATTTTTTCGTTTGCAGGAGACATAAATAACACCATGTCTACTTCATTTAAAGTGCCTAGTGCTAAGTCGGTCATGAATTTTCCTAGTTCATGTTTAGGTTTATGGATTCCAGGAGTATCGATAAAAATAACTTGTGAGTCATTGTCTGTTATTACCCCTTGAATTTTATTTCTGGTTGTTTGTGCTTTGTCGCTCATTATTGCTACTTTTTGTTTTAATACTCGATTTAAAAATGTTGACTTTCCTACATTTGGTCGTCCGACAATTGCTACGAATCCTGATTTGAAATTTGCTGTATTATTTACATTCATCTTTAGTAACTCCTTTATGAAAAATAAAGATACTGATTTCTTTTTTTATTGAGCCTAGAATAATTAAGGTGACTTTTTAGCGAAGGATTCCCACGTTTGTGAATGGGAAAAATCTAAGTATAGCTCGTCCCATAATCTGTGATTCATGTACTAATCCATATTCTCGACTATCGCCGCTTCTATTTCTGTTATCTCCTAAAACTAGAAAATATCCTTCTGGTATATAATCGCAATCTGTGTCGCTATTTCTTATTTGACAAACGTCTTCGAAATAAAATGAGTTGCGACTGGGTTCTTGCATGATGTATGGTTCGTTTACAAGCTCGTTGTTGATAATCATTTGTGAGTCAATATAGTCTATGTGGTCACCTGGGACTCCGATAATGCGTTTTACGTGTAAATATCCGTCAGTGTGCTCTAAAACTATAATGTCTGATGGAGATGGTGTGTAAAAAAGTTGCCATACAATAATTCTTTGTCCATCTGCTAGAGTTGGATTCATTGACATTCCTTGGACTTCGACCGGCCTAAAAATAAAGTTGATACATACAAAAACGAAAACAAGAGTTCCCACAATAGTTTTTACCCAACTAATAATTTCTTCTTTTATTTTTTGAGAGTTATCAGATGGTGGAAATACTGTTAAACTTTTTGGTTCCTCTATAATTTCAGCTTTTTCTAATTCTTCATTCATTATTAATTTCTCCAATCTGTCTATTTTTTACGCGTTTGTGGTTTTTTATTTAATAGTGTTACTATCAAAAATCCTGTTATAAAAATGATAATTGATGTTACAATATCAAATAAAGTATACGGTATACTTTCCGCTAATATGACGGGAATTGATCCGAAAATTAAACCCAAACTCATTGAGTATAAAAATGATTCATAAATTGATAATAAGAATTTTAATAATCTACCAAATAATACTAATCCAAGTACTGCACCAAAAACTACACTTGTGATAACAATTAAATTCATGCTACTAAGATTATCTAATAAAAATTGATATATTCCTAGTAATACCAGTATTAATGCACCACTTAAACCTGGTAGAATCATTGAAGCCGCTACGAGTGAACCGGCTAACATTAGATAAAGTAAAGTCCAAATTGAAATATTGTCAACTATGATAGTATTTTCAGTATTTACAAATATAAATGAACCTACAACTATAAACGAGATTATTAAAAAAATCGCTTCTTTTAAACGGAAATTCTTTTTATAATCCATTTGCTTTGTAATTAATGGAATTGTAGCGACAATAAGCCCTATAAAAAAGAAATTAGTTTGTATTGGAAATGTATCAATTGAAAAACTTATGATATTGCTAAATAGTGCAATTCCCGTTACAGCCCCGAGACCTAAAAAAAGAAGTATTCTTAGGGTGTGTATGAATGACGTGCTAAAAAGATCATTTAGTAAATTAATTAACGCTTCGTAGATACCCATTAGCATTGCCATTGTAGCGACACTAAATCCTGGGGGTAATAAACTTATTCCAAGACATAATCCATAAAAAAAATTCTTAACATTTGATTTAAATTTCATAGTATGACTCCGTTCTTGAGATGCTACTAATATTTTACCATAAAACTTTCAAAAGTACTAATAAAATATAGAAATTATATAAAAAAAAAGCCATTCTACATGACTAATATAAATAAATGGGGCGATCGAGGGGAATCGAACCCCCGAATGTCAGAGCCACAATCTGATGTGTTAACCACTTCACCACGACCGCCATATAAAACATATAGATTTAATATAACAAATTATGGAGGCGCCAGTCGGATTTGAACCGACGGTCAGGGAGTTGCAGTCCCATGCCTTACCACTTGGCTATGGCGCCTGTTTGATCCCTTTATACCAATTGAATTGATATTGACCTATTAAATTATGTGATATTAAATTATTAAGATGGTGCCGGAAACAGGAGTCGAACCCGCGACCTACTGATTACAAGTCAGTTGCTCTACCAGCTGAGCTATTCCGGCTATA
>JGI24703J35330_11748589_pt1 | contig 21280 bp, 19 predicted proteins | sample TergutNt197P1_FD_35330 | JGI IMG/M metagenome (IMG submission 35330)
ACGCTGGTCTTTTTGGCGTTTTGGCAAAGTTATGATTTGGTTTTTTTAATTTTAATATCTTTCCAAAAGGACTTGACTTTCCTTAGCAGGTTTTTGTATTTTAAAAGTGGATGAGTCTTGCAACCTATCCACTCTCAGACCCTTCGATAAAGATAGCTTCTACATCTTTGATCCCTTCTTTTGCTGCTACAATGTTCATAAAGATGATCTTAATCAAAGCCATGACTGGAATAGATAAAAACATCCCTAATACTCCGAAGTAGGCTCCCCCTACTAAAATAGCAAAAAATACGAGTATCGGATTAATCTTTAATGCTTCACCCATGATCTTTGGCCCAATGATGTTCCCATCAATTTGTTGAATGATCGTTAGTAAAACAGCCGTCCAAATCCCTTGAGTAACGCCGCCTGTCACAAAAGTTAAAGCAATGACTACCACACTAGCGAAAATCGAACCAAATTTTGGAATCATGTTACAAACGCCGACAAATACACCAAGGAATACGGCAAACTGTACATCAAGAAATAACAACAAAACGATGGCCATAGCACCCATGATACAAGCATCTAAAAACTGAGCACCGATGAACTTGTAAAATAGATTATCTGCTTGTTGCATGTAGTATTTCAATGTATCCATGTTCTTCTCTTTCATACCAATTTTAGCCACACGACCAATGGTTTCAAAAATAACGTCTTTATAAAGGAGCATGTAAACCGAAATAATGAGAGCAACTAAGAAATCGAACAACCATAATGTTGTTGTAAGAGCAAAATCTGTAATAAAACCAAAAGCTTGGTTCAAATAGTTGACCACATCTCGCATGGAGAAGTTATCAAAAAATTCGTTAATCATCGCTTGGATGCCAAACATTTCATCCAGCTCAGCCCATTCGATACCCATTACAAACTCTTCAACCTCAGTATAAAGTTGCGGTACATAATTGATGAATTCAATGATGTTTCCAACCACTAGCGGAAATAAGAAGCTAGCCACTAAGTAAATCAGCCCAAACAAAAGTAAGAACACCGATAAGACACTTAAACCCCTGGCACGCTTAGCAATAAATGGTTCTTTGATGTTGCGAATCCATTTTTCGACCCATTTGCATGGTCGACTCAGCATGTAAGCGATCACCATTGCCATAATAACCGGTGATACGACACTTAAGAATCTTCCAATGGCAGCCATGATCACATCCATATTAACAATCGCAATAAAGACGATAATCGAGGCAGCAACAAAAAGGAGACCTTGAAACCACTGAGTCCAATTTAATTGTAGTTTTTTTATCATAAACATGTCTCCTCTAGAATTCTTTCGTAATCGTAATAGAGCAATTGTACCACAAAGGGAGCAAAAACTAAAAAGAAAAAAAGCACCTCATCGGGCACTTTCCATCGTTATCCTTGTAAAGCATTGATTTTTTTGCTTAAACGCGACTTGTTACGCGCTGCAAAGTTCTTGTGAACCAGTCCTTTTGTTACTGCTTTGTCTAATCTTTTGTTTGCTACGTTGTAAGCTTCTACTGCTGCTGCGTGATCTTTTGCCTCAATCGCAGCTTCAACCGCTCTGATTGAAGAACGCATCATCGTTCTTACTGGAACGTTTCTTTGACGACGTTTTTCGTTTGTGATGATTCTTTTCTTTTGTGATTTAATATTAGCCATGTGTCTAAGTCTAAACTGGTAAAGGTTGCCCTCAGGTGCCAGTTCAGTACTCCTCACCTCCGTTTATTTTTGTTATCTATCAAAAGGATTATAACGGAAGTATTCTACCAGAGTTGCACGTAAATTGCAAGTGTGCTATAATCATTAGGTTGTAAAACAAATGAATAAGGCCCTTCTCTAAGTGATTGGTACTCCAGCCTTTCACATGGACCAGTGGTGACTTATGATCTAATAGGAGGTTATTGCACATGGCAATTACAAAAGTTGAAAAACAAGAAATCATTGAAGCATATGCAACCAAAAAAGGAGACACAGGTTCTCCAGAAGTTCAAGTGGCAGTTTTAACAGCAGAAATCAACCGTTTAAACGATCACCTTAAAACACATAAGAAAGACCATCATTCACGTCGTGGTTTATTAAAGATGGTAGGTAAGCGTCGTAATTTATTAACTTACTTACGCAAGAAAGACATTAACCGTTACGGTACTTTAATCGAGCGCCTAGGTTTACGTCGTTAATCGTAACTAATAATCCTAAAGTCAATCGCAGTCGATCCCAGTTACTCGGCTCATTGACTTTTTTACTAGAGAAAAGCTCAAACAAGGAGTGGCACAATATGGAAAAACACATCTTTTCAAAAAACATTGCCGGTCGCATGATGACCGTTGAAATCGGAGAGCTTGCTAAGCAAAGTAACGGCTCTGTCCTAGTTCAATACGGTGAAACCGTTGTGTTATCAAATGCGGTTATGTCAAAGGAACCTCGTGATTTAGATTTCTTTCCTTTGATGGTGACTTACGAAGAGCGTTTATATGCCGTTGGTAAAGTACCAGGTGGTTTTATTAAACGTGAAGGGCGTCCGTCCCAAAGCGCTGTACTGGCTGGACGTTTAATTGACCGTCCAATTCGTCCGTTGTTTCCGGAAGGCTTCCGCAACGACATTCAAGTGATCAATTACGTCATGAGTGTGGACCACGACCATTCACCAGAAATGGCGGCGATGTTAGGGTCGTCACTTGCCCTTTCTATTTCTGACATTCCATTTCATGGTCCAATTGCTGGTGTCATGGTAGGGCGTGTCGATGGTGAATTTGTCATCAACCCAACCGTTGAGCAAAAAGAAGTGTCTGACATCGACCTTGTAGTTGCTGGAACGAAAGATGCCATTAACATGGTCGAAGCTGGAGCTAAGGAAGTGTCTGAAGAAGATATCCTAGCTGCTATCATGTTTGGTCACGATGTGGTGAAAGAACTAATCGAATTCCAGGAAGAAATCGTTGCTCAAATTGGCGCGCCGAAAATTGACGTAGTGATTCATCAAATCGATGCTGATTTAGAAGCGCATGTTCGTAGCATGGGTGAGGCAAAGTTAGTAGATGCTGTTAAAGTGAACGAAAAGCACGCACGCCAAGAAGCCATTGACAGCGTATTTGATGAAGTATTGGCTCACTACACTGAGCAAGAAGCCGATTCGGCAACCTTTAAAGATGTAAAATCCATTCTAAATAGCATTGTTAAAGAACAAGTACGTCATGGTATTACCGTAGAAAAAGTCCGTCCTGATGGACGTAAGCCAGATGAGATCCGGCCACTAGCATCTCGCCTTGATTTACTACCACGTACTCACGGTTCAGCTTTATTTACTCGTGGTCAAACCCAAACCTTATCGATCTGTACGTTGGGTGCTCTAAACGAGTACCAGAAATTAGATGGGCTTGAACTTGAAGCAGGAAAAAGATTTATGCACCACTATAACTTCCCGCCGTTCTCCGTTGGTGAGACAGGCCGTTACGGTGCTCCAAGTCGTCGTGAAATTGGTCACGGTGCTTTAGGTGAGCGCGCCATGGAACAAGTGATCCCTTCTGAGAAAGAATTCCCTTACACGATCCGCGTCGTATCAGAGATCCTGGAATCCAATGGGTCATCCTCACAAGCTTCTATTTGTGCTAGTACCATGGCCATGATGGCAGCAGGGGTCCCGATTAAGGCACCAGTAGCTGGGATTGCCATGGGGTTAATTGCTAAAGGGTCAGATTACACGATTTTATCTGATATCCAAGGGATGGAAGATCATCTTGGAGACATGGATTTCAAGGTGGCCGGTACCGCAGCTGGTATCACGGCCCTGCAGATGGACATCAAAATCGAAGGGTTAAGCAGGCAGATTTTAGACGAAGCATTGACCCAAGCGAAAATCGGGCGTTTACATATCCTAAGTCACATGATGAGTACCATTAAAACACCACGTAATGAACTATCGAAATACGCACCAAAAGTGGAGATCATTACCATTAGTCCGGACAAGATTCGCGACGTCATCGGTCCTGGTGGGAAGCAAGTTAACGAGATCATTGACCAAACCGGAGTTAAGATTGACATTGAGCAAGATGGATCGGTGTTTATCCTTCACGATGACATCGATATGATTAGAAAAGCCATTGAAATCGTAGAGCGGATTACCCGTGAAGTAGAGGTTGGAGCTACTTACACAGGGGTTGTTAAGCGCATTGAATCGTTTGGTGCTTTCGTTGAAATTTTCGAAGGAACGGAAGGGCTTGTCCACGTTTCTGATCTGCGACATGAGAACGTGAAAAACGTCTCTGATATCGTAAAGATAGGTGACACGATCCAAGTAAAAGCAACGGAAGTAGACAATCGTGGTCGCGTTAATTTATCGGCTAAAGCACTCCTGCCAAAGCCAGAACCAAAGTTTAAAATCGGTGATAAATTTGAAGGTGCCGTCGTTAAACGAATCGAAAAATTTGGTGCTTTCGTTGAACTAGCCAAAGGCGAAGATGCTTTACTACATGTGTCACAAATCCGTCATGAGCGTGTAGCAAAAGTAGAAGATGTCTTAAAAGTCGGTGACAAAGTTAACGTGATTGTTAGTGAAATCGACGAAAAAGACCGCGTAAAAATTTCGGCTAAAGCGCTCCTGCCAAAGCCAGAAAAACCGAAAACAGAAGAGGCTCCTGAAGCTGAGAAAGTTGAAGAAGTTGTGGAAACTACAGAAGTAACTGAATAGCAGAAATTCCCAGTTGAGGCTGGGATTTTTAGTTACAATCGGAAAAATATAGTATGCTAATCTTAACCCCTATAGGTGATTGCGAAATCACCCAGATCTATGAAATAATCAGGTTTTTGGGTGAAAAATTCGAATTTCGCAATTATCTATTAACCCCTAAACAAGGAGTGATACCATGGACATTAAAATCGACTATTTAAAACATGCAGAGCTAGGTCAATACAAAGCGTTAATTGACGAGGCATTCAATAACAGTAACCCTTTGAGTACCTATGAAAAATCCTACGATGAGAATAGCCCTTCGTACAAAATTATTGTTGCCAAAGACGGTGACAAACTCATTGGTAGCCTAACCATCTACCGCCTCGACCTCTTTACCTTTGACTCTCAACCAACCTTAGAAGTCTACAATGTGGCAGTTTTAAAAGAATATCGCGGTGGGGATGCTGCAACCTTGTTGTTTGATTTCTTAAAAAAGTTTGCTCTAGATAACAACTATGCCTCCATTTCCCTGACCTGTTTAGCTGATGCCCATCGGGCACATAATTTCTATGAAAAAATGGGGTTTAATAAAATTGATCGTATGCGATTTACCATGGAAGTTGGTGAATAAGGCAAAAATCCAAGATATGGCTATAACCACTATATCTTGGATTTTTATTATCCTTTTTTCCCAATTTTGAAGGCCAAAGGGGTATTTTTCATCCCGTTTAGCTACCAAATTACCTTTTTTAACCAGGATTTTCGATTTCTGCTATCTTTCGTCAGTTTCCCCAGCTACCTACCATTCCCATCCGAATGTCCCCAAGCACCAATACCACCTGCAATGGCACCAAACACACAACCCGCTACTGGCCATACTACCCAACTAATGTCCCAGGCGTTCCATCCAAAACTCCATCCTAAATAACCGGCGGTTACCAATGGCCAAAAAGCGGCAGCGATAGCACCAATCAGGCGTTCAGATTTTCTTCTTCTTTCTACATCACCTGCCATACTACTTTTAGCTTTGGCTAACAGCGTATCGTAAGTCCCTTTTGTCACCCCTCCTGTAATAAAAAGATACGTCGCAATACCAACGGCAAAGAGAATCAACGCTGGCGTAACAAAGAAAACAGCCACAGCCCCGATTGAAAGAAGGATCGACATCACACCGGCTACTAGTTGAACCGTGAAGACGGGAATATATTCTCTACGTCTTAATTCTAACTCTGCTTTGGTATGACCTTCCAAAGAAATAACTTGCTCTGCATTAATCTCACATGCTGACATGGGAATGCCACGAGCAAAAAAGATCCCAACAGCAAAGGTAATTGCACCAAATAAAACAAACAATCCCAGGCTGTTTCCACCTAGTAAAATCAACACCGCTACCCCAAATAAAATGATGCCAACCCCTGACCCAATCCACATGCCATCTTTTCTCGTACGTGCTAAATAAGCTTCAATCTGATCATGAGGAATGAATCTTCCTGTACTTTGAGCTTCTTCCTCCCTGGTAATACCAAGTTCTGCTACAATCTCGTCCATGCTGCCAAAGTTAGCAATAACACTATAGGCCGCTTCATGCTCCGTTTTCCCTTCTGCCACCAACTCCTGACATTTTTCTTCCATGCTATCGGCCATGTTCTGCTTCATATGTTTTACTTGCTCTGTGTTTGGTAATCCCGCAAACACATTGTTTAAATAATCGTTAATAATTTCCATCTTCATCCTCCTACTTCTCATCCACAAACTTCTCGATCAAACCTTTGGTCAATCCCCATTCCACACATTTTTCCCGGAAATAACTTTTCCCCACTTCCGTTAATCCATAATAAGTCCGCTTTCGCCCTCCTGAATAATCACCGGGATAAGGGTTAACGTACCCACCTTTTTCCAAACGAGAAAACGCCGAGTAAAGCGTCGTTTCCTTCATTGTATAACCGCCCTCAGAAAGCTCTGTGATCCGCTTGGAAATCTCATATCCGTAAGAATCGCCTTCCCTTAACACCCTTAAAATCATTAAATCCACGTATCCACGTAGAACATCACTACTAATGTTTATTACACTCAAATCAGCACCTCCCAACTTTACTACGTCTGACGTTGTAATTAGTATAACCTAACTACTACGTCACGTCAAGTAGTTTTTAGGAAATATTTTCCGCCATGAAAAAAGCAGGCCACTTTATCGTCGTCTGCTCCTTTATTTATAACTATTTCAAATCGCCAATTAATTCCTCCACATGTTCAGGCAAGGTCGACCAATCGGTGCAAAACCGCCCCACTACATGATTCTCGTGCTTTTCCCATGGAATAAAAGCATATTTCTCACTCAACTTTTCAAACTGCCTATGGGTTAGCTCAATAAAAACTTGATTGGTAACCGCTGGATACGCTAGGTTTAAGCCGGCCTCCAATACCGCGTCCTTCAATTTCATGGCCAGATCGACGGCGTATTTCGATACTTCAAAATACAGACCATCCTTAAACAGTTCCTCGAACTGCACACCTAAGATTCGACCTTTCGCAAACAAGCCACCTCGTTGTTTCATCAAATAGCGAAAATCTTTTTTCAACCGATCGTTGGTAATCACAACTGCTTCACCGAATAAAGCACCGACTTTCGTTCCACCGATATAGAATACGTCACAAAGCTCAGCCATGTCTTCTAAGGTCACATCGCACGATTCCGCTGCCATGGCTTGTCCTAAACGAGCACCATCGACAAATAGTGGCACATCGTATTGGCCTGCCATGCTCTTGATCGCTTGTAGCTCCGCTTTCGTATAAATGCCACCTAACTCTGTGGATTGGGATAAGTAAATCATACCTGGCTTCGGCGAATGCACATTTTCTGGTTTCTTTAGGATTTCATGAATCTGATCAGCTGTAATTTTTCCAGTCGTCGTTGGAATGGTAATTACTTTATGACCCGTTGCTTCAATGGCGCCTGTTTCCGACGTAAAGATGTGACCACTACTTGGTGAAATCACCGCTTCGTGAGGTCGTAAACTCGCACCGATAATGGTTAAATTTGCTAACGTTCCACCAACCATAAAATGAACATCTATATCTTGATTGTTACATGCCTTTTTAATATGATTCGCAGCACTTTCGCAATAATGGTCTGTCCCATACCCTGGCGTTTGTTCCATGTTAGTCTCCGTTAACCTTTGTAAAATTCGTGGGTGCATCCCTCTTGTATAATCGTTGTCAAATCGGATCATGTTCCTCACCTTCCTTATTTTAGCTATTTTACAACATTTTTTAAAAAGGAACAACAGCAGTTCACCACAAGTTATAGAATTTTTGCACAAAACATTGACAAACAGTGACAGATGACTACAATTAATAGTATCAGTGCCAAAAATCAGCGAGGTGATGATTAATGGATAATAACATACAACGTGACCAATTCTTCTGGCTTGGCCAGATCAATAAAGCATCGCTTGTTGTTAACACACAAGACGGTCTGATCGACCAAGATCGGGCACCAGTCTTTGCGAAAGCAATTGATCAAGTGCTAAAAGATGGGTTGAAAGAGGGAGCTACAAGACCTAAAACGGTCATTACATTCGAACCTCTCCTAATCAAGGAGGGTGGAGCGGAAATTACAAAACTGCATGTAGGTCGATCAAGTCAGGACATTCATGCTACTTACCGGATGGCGATGACACGAGAGGATTTGCTGGATTTGGCAGCGAATTTAGCCACAACTCATGAACGAATCGTCAAGTTAGCGGAAGAACATCGCGATACAGTAATCGTTAGCTACACCAATGGCGTCGCAGCACAACCGACCACTTACGGTCATTATCTATTAGCTTTTGCCGATGGATTAGCCCGTGACATGGAACGTCTACAACAATACTATATAAGACTAGATCGTTCTCCGATGGGCACTACCGTCTTAAATGGAACAAGATGGCCATTAAATCGTGAAAAAATGGCCGCACACTTGGGATTTAAAGAACTGGCTTACAATGCTTACGATGCCAATCAGATTTTTACAACGGAGTATGGTGTAGAGGCTGGATTTGTCGTCACAAACATTGCCCTTCATCTAGGAGGCTTTATCGAGGATGTGATGCAACAATACGCCCAACCAAGACCTTGGATCATCCTTCAAGAAGGTGGCGATAATACCTATGTTTCTAGTGCCATGCCACAAAAAAGAAACCCTGGAATCTTAAACTCAACACGAACAGAGTGTTCAACGATTTTAGGTCAGGCAATGGGCTGTACACTACGCTCCCATAACGTCCCCCCTGGTATGCCAGATGGTCGTAGCAGTGAAATAAATGCCATGCTGAAGAACATGAGCAACACCTTAGTAAAATTTAATAACATTCTCAATTCATTAAAAGTCAACAAAGAACGTGCTCTCGAGGAACTTTCCCTCGATTGGACAGCTTCCCAAGAAGTAGCCGATGTTCTAATGAGTAAATACAATTTAGCCTTCAGAGTTGGACATCATTTCGCATCGCAAATGGTTAGTTTTGCCAAGGCAAATGACATTCTCCCATTAGAGTTTCCATACACTGAAGTACAGCGCATTTACAAAGAAACCATCCAGGGACATGATGGGCCAAATGAGTTGCCGATGAGTGAAGAAGAGTTTAGAGCAACTCTAGACCCCTTAACGATCATCAACAACCGGGCAACCAAAGGTGGGCCACAACCCAAAGAAATGACGGCCATGCTAGACATGGCGATCCGTAAAAATGCGAAGCAGTGGCATTGGATTAATGAAACCAACTTGCTCCTTAAAATAGCTGAAAAGAATTTGAACAAAGAATTTGAAGCGTTGCTCAAATAAAAAATTAAATAAAGTGAGGTGAATGCTGCAAAGGACAAAGGTTCTTTGTGGCAAAGTATATGATTATGGTTATTATTGGTGCAATCATACTTGTCGTTTCAATCTTTCTAATCATCAAAAAATACGACGTGAAATTGGTTTTAATCCTAGCTGGTATGTTAATGACGATTTTAGGTGGCGATATTTGGGCTGGGTTTGATGCATTCACGTCTGGCTTGATTGGAGCAGCCGTTGTTCCAATCATCACCATGTCAATGGGATTCTCTTACGTTTTAAAGTTAACAAAATGCGACTTGCACTTGATCAACTTTATTGCGAAGCCAATGGCAAGGCTCCAACTGATTCTAATTCCTTTAGCCGTGATTGTTACTTCCTTCATTAACGTTGCGATTACAAGTGCGGCTGCCGTTGGTGCTGCCGTTGGAGCGATCTTTATTCCTGCCTTAATCAAAGCAGGGGTTAGCCCAGCTGTTGCCGCTGCTGCAATTCTAGCTGGAACCTTTGCAAGCACAATCAGCCCAGGTGCAGCACTAGGCGCTCACGCATCAGAAGTGACTGGCATCCCAATCATGGATCTAATTGCTTATGTAACCCCTTATGCCATTGTAACCATCCTGATTGCAGCAATTGGTTTATTAGGCTATGCTATCCTTAAAAAAGAACATAAAGGTTACGTTCCTGCCGAAGAAGATTTAATGGTGGAAGAAGAGGGGTTCAAACCAAATGTTCTAAAAGCTTTGGTTCCATTAATTCCATTAATCTTGTTAATTATCGACGCAAATTTTGATTTCTTAGGGAACGTCTACGATGCCGAAGGTGTGGCTTCCGCGCGAAACTTAACGGTGCCACAAGCGATGTTAATTGGTACGTTTCTAGCCTGTCTCGTTTCTTGGAAAAACCCACAAGAAGTGACGAAAGCATTCTTTGACGGATTAGGTAACTCCTTTGGTAAAATCATCGGTTTAATTGTCGCTGCAGGTGTGTTTACAACGGGTATGGAACAAATTGGCATTACAGGTGCCATGATCGATGCCATGCAAGCTTCTGATGCCATGGTTAGCTTCGCTGGTGTGTTTGGACCATTCTTATTCTCTGTTATTTCAGGATCAGGTACGGCGGCTGCCTTAGCGTTCAACGGTGCCATTACTCCATACGCTGCCGACTTTGGGCTGGATCCACGTAGCTTGGCTACTTTTGTACAGCTCGCTTCTAACATTGGACGTTCCATGTCGCCAATCGCTGGTGTTACCATTATCGTTGCTGGTGTCGCTAAAGTTAACCCCATCGAAGTTGCCAAACGTAATGTACCAGGTATGGTGATTGCTACGGTATTCTTATTCGTTATGTTGTTGCTGTAGTTAGCTTCTGAAAATTATACGAGGGGGGCTGTCTTGCAGAGAAAGGTTTGGTCTCAGCAGATCTAGTTCGATCTACCTTTGAAGAAAAGCAAAGAATCCGTGTATTTTTAGATGATGTTTGTCTTTTGAAGGACAAAGAATTGCAGTAAAGCAGTTGATACTTGTCTTTTCTAATCTTACTCTCATGTAAAACAGCAACAGATTCTATAAAAACTGGCTAACCCCTGTCTTTTGAGGGTAAAAGTTTACGTCTAAGAGGATGATCCTTTGTCTTTTTTGTCCTAAAACAGCTTAAAGAGACTATGTCACCAACTTGATCTTTGTAGTGATATAGCCTCTTTTTCTATACTTTCAAATACCCTAACGTTTTCATACTGCAGTAGTCATCTCCACCAACGATAATGTGGTCCAATAACGGAATCGACATTAGTTCTCCTGCCCTGGCCAACTGCTTGGTCACTAAAATGTCAGCTGAAGACGGGGTCACATCCATGGATGGGTGGTTGTGTACACAAATAATATAAGCTGCTAAATTCTTAACAGCTGCTCGAAAAATTTCTCGTGGATGAATTGCGGCTGCATCCATTGTTCCTATAAAGACTGTTTCTTTTTTGATTAATCGGTACCTTGCGTCTAAAAATAAAACAACAAAATGCTCCTGTGTCAAAAACTTCATACCGGCATGTAAATATTTAAAACAATCCTCTGGTGCTTGGTACGATTGCCCAATATCATCTGAATGAGTGATCGTTTTTAAAACTCGCTTTCCTAGTTCGACTCCTGCACAAATTTGCATGGCTTTTGCTACACCAACACCTGGTATTCTTTTAAGCTCCTCAACTGAGATTTCACTTAACCCTTCTAACCCTTTTGTTTCTTTTAAAATCATTTTCCCGATGGTTAGAACCGATATGTTCCTGGCACCTGTTCGCATCATAATCGCTAACAACTCAATGTTTGACAATGCTTCTACACCATAGGCTAGCATTCTTTCCCTGGGCTTCTCCTCAGGGGGTAAATCTTTGATTAATACGTCTTTCATTTTTACACACTTCCTTGCTTAATAGTACCCCCTGTCTGATTAGGCCCCTATGCATTCAAAAGTCACTGAATTGCAGAAAATCGCTTTTTAGTGACTTTTTGTTCGCACATAACTATCCTGAGCCTTACCAAATTTTACCCCTATCCTTTATATACGCAAAAAATGAAAAAAAAACTGCTAAATTTAGCAGGTTTTTTTATGAAAACGCCGATCAATTGATTTTTCTACAGAGCTGGTGTTGCTGGTTTTTTAATTAAGAACGATTGAAGGTTCATCATGATTTGAGAAACTAAGAAGTAAAGTCCCATAGCAAGTGGCGACGTTACAACCATCCATCCGATCATTAACGAAAGTGGTAAGTTCATGGAAGCCATTGGATTTGGTGCAGCCGTTCCATCAGGATTCGTTTTTCCTTGCATGCGTGCTTGGCTACGCTTTTGCGTCATGTACATTAAACCTGCTACTAAAACACCGAAAACGTAGTTAGGGATCTCTTGTACCCCAGCAACGTCCATTCCAAGGAAGTAAACTTCTGTAATCCCTTGTGCTGCCTCAACAATCAATGGATGTCGTGAGAATGCTTGGAAGAATCCAATTAATAATGGCATTTGAATTAACATTGGTAAACAACCCGCCATTGGGTTAACCCCGTGCTCTTTCCATAATGCCATGGTCTCTTGCTGCATACGGGCTTGTGACTCACGGTCTGTTTTGTTGGCATACTTTTTCTTGATTTTCTCAATCTCAGGGTTTAATTCCTGCATTTTAGCCGTGCTGTTCATTGACTTTAACATTAATGGCATCACTGCTAGTTTAACAATAACCGTACCAATAATGATCGCCACACCTAAGTTTCCAACAAGTTCGTATAACCAGGTAATAAAAGTGATCAGTGGTAAAACAAAAATACGTTGGAACGGTCCAGCTGTTTCAGGTGTTAAAGCTTCAGTGATTTGTACCCCACAACCTGCTAAAACGACAACCGCTAGCAGTAAAACGATTGCTAATCTTAAATTTTTCTTCATCATCAAATTTCCTTCCGTCATAAATTCCTGAACTGGAATTTATTAATTGTACTCTGATGGTAGTTATTATAATCTACCTGTTTAAACTCTGTGTAAACTACCTTATGATTATAAAGGATTTAGGTGGTAAAGTAAAGGAGATTAGCGGTATTTGGCGAAGAAAAAAAGCAGCAGAAATGCTGCGATTTTCATTATTTTAACTCAGGTTTAGTTACAGTTGGCTCCTCGGCTCTCTAGTCCAGCGATTGCCGAGGTCAAAGTAACTTCACGCTCGAAATCTGTTACACCAGGCCACATCTGTCTCAAAGTTGCATCTGTTAACTCAGTATAGTCATAGATAAGCTCTGTCACAACAGTGTCTTCGCCAACTGAAACTAGATTCCAAGTCATACCTGCTGGTGAATTATTTTGTGAACTATTAAACCATGCTTGAATATCAGTATCTAGCAGACCTGTTGTTCTCCAGAAATAGCGTTCGTAGGTCTCACGATCAAAGGTCGTATGCTCCGTCCAGATGATAATGTCTTCATCATACCCTTCGATCGTTACAACAGTTTCAACACCACTTGCACTTGTTGAGAGAGTCGATGGTGCATCTTCACATACCGTTGTTGTTGATCCACTCATTCTTGAAGCACATCCAGCCAATAAAGCCAGTGCTCCTACTACAAAAAACATACTTAACTTCTTCATTTTATAACGCTCCTTATCTAACGATTATATTATACACCTCTAGTATACCAAAAATTGGATTCATCTGCAAAATTTTTTCTAAATTTACGTCAATCTAATTTGAAAGAAGAGCGGGGAAAAGCCAAGTGAGCCAATTTCAGATTTCTTGGCCTTTCATCGTCAAAACGAGGCGCTGAAGTCAAATAAATGTCACTTTTGGCAGTTTACCTTGCTTTTCACTCAAAGCATACTTTACAAAGGGAATTAGATTGACGTGCTAAACCTCCGAATATCTACTAGCAAATAAAACCCCAATCAGCATATCAAGCCCCGAAGTCGCCCCAATTTCCTGAAACCTCGCCGAATCCTGATCTCGACCACTCAAAAAACCAATCAACGCATCGTTAACAAAGCCACCAAGCCCTTCTTTTAACATGTGATAGCTAACCGTTGTCGTCTGTCCTTTAATGCTATCAAGCCAATCTTTCGCTTGGTAAACCTGAAACACTGGGTCATCTAGGCATTGCCAAGTAGTTAAGCAACCTAACATAAAATCATCACCTGAGGGGGTAAGGCCTGGTCCTAAACCGATGAAGTTTCGGCTTGCTTCTCGTATTTCATCCGGACAGCTACATTGGAGAGCAACCTCGAAATTCTGCAACCTTTCGTAGAGTGGTTGTGCATAAGCATTTTCGTTCTGAAACTCAACCCCATCAGAGAACTTCAACCATGCTGAAAGTAGGCCACTATCTTTTTCTTTGAGGTTAACAAGTCCGTTAACAGGAGTGAATTTTTTATTTACAGGTATTTTTCCATTCCAGAGGTCAACTTCAGAGTAGTTCAACTGCACAGAACCCATGATGATTTGACCCTCTTGAAGAAAAACAGGATCACCAATTTTAATGGAAATTTTTAGTTTTGAAAAGTCATCCTTAGAAATCTTCATCATTTTAGGTGCTTGGATCACTTCTTCCAACGCAATGGTTAGTAAATGGTACTCATCAATGGCTAAAAGGTTGACCACTTTGTCAAAAATGCTATGTACCGTCGCGATTTTTTGATTTGGTAATTGGTCAAAAATTTGCAATAATTCTTGATCCATATAAGTTATTTCCATGCCCGCACCTCGCTTTGAATGACGTGTTGTTAGTATAGCAATTTCTGTATTGACATTCAATTATTAAGGAAAGTCTCCTTTGTATCGTCATTTACTCGAAAATAGATTTTTGACGATACAAAGTGGATAATAGTAAATTTCTTAGACAAAAAACAACTGGTTTCTCTTTCGAGTTAGCCAATCGTTTAATGCTATTTAGTTTACGCACTTTCCTCGTCACTTCCAAATTCGAACTGGCTATTATACAGTCCAGCGTAGAAGCCGTCAGCTTCTAACAATTCATCGTGAGTTCCTACTTCAATGATGTCCCCTTGGTCCATAACCAAAATCATGTCGGCATTTTTAATGGTCGATAAGCGGTGGGCGATAACGAAGGAAGTTTTCCCAACCATGAGTTTATCCATGGCTTGCTGAATCAGGACTTCCGTTCGGGTATCTACCGAGCTGGTGGCCTCATCTAAGATTAGTAGCGGTGCGTCATTAATCATCGCACGGGCAATGGTTAATAACTGTCGTTGACCTGCTGATAAACTAACTTTGTCTGTTAAAATGGTATCGTAGCGATCTGGCAAAGATTTGAAATAATGGTGAATCCCAACGGCTTTACACACTTTGATGACCTCTTCGTAACTGACACCTTTTTTATTGTAGACAATGTTATCATAGACGCTGCCTTCGAAAATCCACGTGTCTTGCAATACCATGGTAAACAGATCGTAGACATCTTCCCGTTTCATGGTAGCAATGTCAACACCGTCCACCATGATCGAGCCTGAATTTAATTCATAGAATCGCATGAGGAGGTTAACGATGGTCGTTTTCCCGGCACCAGTCGGGCCAACAATGGCTACCTTTCGACCTGCTCCAACGGCAGCTGAGAAGTTTTTAATGATCGGTTTATCTGGATGATAAGAGAACTTCACATCATCGAATAAGACTTGACCTTTTACATCTGTAGGTTTCGCCGTTTTATGAGCTTCGTCTTCCATCTCTGGTGCTTCTAGGAATTCGAAAATACGATTACTAGCGGCAACTCCCATTTGCATGGTCATAGATTGCTCACCTAAAGAGCCAAGAGATTGGTTGAATATACTGACATAAAGCCAAAATTCGGCAATGGTTCCAAAATCAATGCGACCATCAAAGACAAGGACGGCTCCAACGACACTGATAAATACGAAGCTAATGTTCATCATGAAGCCCATTCCCGATGAGAGGACGCTCATAGCAAACTGCCCTTTAAAGGTCGAGATGTATAGACGATCGTTGATTTCCATCATTTGGCGAGTCATTAAATCTTTGGCACCATTGGTTTTCACCACATCGTGAGCGCCAAATACTTCTTCAATGTGGCCAGTAATCTTACCCGTTTCATCAGCTTGTGCTTTGAAATGTTTCTGAGTCAGGGTTGCAGTGATTCCCATAAAGGCAAACCCAACAATCCCAGAGGCAAGAGCAGTCAGTGCCATGATCCAGTTTACTGTAAACATGACGATGGTAACAGCAATCAACATAATAGCTCCGGACACAACGGCGATAAAGGCTTCGTTGATCGTACGGTGAAGAGTGCCTACGTCATTAACGATCCGAGAAAGGGTATTTCCTGTTTCCTCGGAATCAAAGTGAGAGAGTGGCACGCGATCTACTTTCCCACTTAAGTCTTTTCTTAATCGTTTGCTCAAAATTTGGGCAACATCTGTAGCGGTAAACCTTGCAATAAAGTCTAGGACGAAGACCCCTGCAAATAAACCAACCAAGATCCAACCAACACGCCAAATTCCATCAAGGTCAATGCGCCCCATGACTTCCAGAATGCCAGCCATATCCAGAACCATCAACTCTTCAACTTCAAGCTCCGCGAGCGCTCTAAAAGGCGCAGAAACATAGTTGACAATGTCTCCAATCAAACCAGGTGCCCAAACAGCAATCAAACTGGAGATAAAGGTGGTCACAAAAATTAGCGTGATCCAACCCATGTAAGGCTTCATGTAGTCACGTAATTTCTTAATGTTTTGACCGGCCATTTTTGTATCTAGGTTATCTAATTCAAATTCGTTTTCGTTAGCCATTTGCAAGTTCCTCCTTTGACAATTGTGACGTGGCAATTTCATAATAAACGTGACAATTTTCTAGTAATTCTTTATGGGTTCCAACTCCAACCACACGTCCCTCATCTAAAACGATGATTTTATGAGCGTCTTTAATGGTCGAAACTCGCTGTGCAACAATTATTTTTGTGATATCTGGTAAGTGCTCCTTTAAAGCAGCCCGTAAATTACGATCGGTTTTATAATCTAGTGCTGAGAAGGAATCATCAAACATTACAATGTCTGCTTTTCTAAACAAGGTTCTAGCAATGGATAATCTTTGGCGTTGACCACCAGACACATTGGTTGCGCCTTGAGTGATCTCAGCTTCGTAACCATCGTCTAATTTTTCTATAAACTCCGTCGCTTGGGCAAGCTCTGCCGCTTCTTTGACATCTGCTAGGTGAGAAGAGCTATCTTCTATACCAAAGGCAATGTTAGAGGCAATACTTCCTGATAAAAGGGTCGCTTTTTGTAAGGTATAGCCGATTTTATCCACTAGTTCCTGTTCCGTATAATCTTTCACGTCCTTGCCACCGACATAAACGTCCCCATCGGTGCGGTCGTAAGTACGGGCAATTAGTTTAAGTAACGTACTCTTTCCACTACCAGTTGCACCAATGATCGCAGCAGTCTCACCAGCGTTTATCGTAAAGTTAATGTCTTCTAAGACATAGTCTTCCGCTTCTGGATATTTAAAGTTGACCCCTTTGAATTCAACGGCAATGTGAGTATTAAATAGCAATCGTGAAGATTCTGTTGGATAAGTAAGTGATTCTTCCTTTCCTAACACTTCGTTAACACGGCGTGCGGCAATAATCGCTTGGGGTAAGAAGGCCATCATCATCGACATCATTAAGAAGGCCATCACCACTTGAATGGCGTACTGAGAAAAAACCATCATACTAGCAAATAAATCACCTGCACCTTCTAAATTAGCAAGACCAATGGCATCATTAATCAAATAAGCACCAATCAGATAAATAACCAGTGGTAAACCTTGCATGATCAACCCAACAATTGGCCACAACACGGACATCATTCGCTCAGCAAAACGATTGGTTTTCATAAACTTCTCGTTAGCAATTTCAAATTTTTCAGCTTCATACTTTTCCGCATTATAAGCTTTCACCACACGAATTCCAGATAAGTGTTCACGGGCTACTTGGTTCAACCTGTCTGTTAATTTGGGGATGATTTTAAACTTTGGCATCGCGAAAATAATCAAAACCAAAATCGTGAACAGCAAAACTCCAACTGCGATGGCAGTGGCAACGGCCCATTCCAACCCTTGGTCGAAAATTTTCGTCGTTGCCCAAACTGCCATGATCGGGGCACGAATCAGAGTAATGAATCCAATGGTAATGATTTGCTCCAAGGTTGCTACATCTCGTGTTCCACGGGTAATTAAACTTGGAACGGAAAATTCATTAACCTCTGCCATGCTAAAGTTTAATACTTTGCCAAAGACTTTGATTCGCAGGTCACGCCCAAAACCTGCCGCCACACGACCAGAACAATATCCCACTGCCAAGGTGGCCAGCATGGCTAAAAAAGCAGTCCCCATCATCCAAAACCCTTGCACCCAAATTTCAGATGCTTCTGTTCCCTCAGTATGTACCAATTCGGTAATGTCGCGCATGTACCCTGGGATGCGCAGCTCTAACCACACCGATGCGGCAATGAATGCCACCCCGACGATCACATAGGGCCAATATTTTTTATTTAAATGCTTAAAAATTTTTAACATAGGTGAAATTCTCCTCTTCAACACTTGTGCTAGTCTACCACGACTAACCTGACAACAGCATGTCGTATTTTACACCTTGACGCTATGTCAAAGTCAACCCTATTAATTATTCTTCCTCTTTTTTCTACCTTTTACTCCATCAATGATCCAGTAATAAACCGGAATCGTGAAAACATCAGCCACGTTGGATGTCCATTGCCTTCAACTAACCACATGTATAAATACACTAGCGTAACTAAAACAGGATAAGCAAAAATACGGACGTTCTTATTTCGCATTGCCTGAATAAAGGTTGAGAAAATCGGAATTAATAAGAAGATGATCCAGCCTGGATGCCACAGAGAATATTCGAATCCAATCCAGAAATAAATTCCTGTAATAACTAGCGAAATAATCCCGCTTGATTTCCAATCGGTATGATGTGGTTCCCCATCGATCCAAACACCAAATCCACCGGAATCCTTCCATTCATCCTCTGCTTCCCAATCGCATCCCTTGCCAACCTTTACCGTTTCTTTTCCATCTTCAATGATTTGAACTCCGCTCCAACTAACGTGGACTTCATCGTCTCCGTCTTTGACATGCACCCCTCGCCAATCGACACTAACGTAATCAGGTTCTTCCTTTTCGCCACTCTCTAGTTTCTCGAAAAACCCCTTGGTTTCGCTCGACTCCCCACTCTCAAATTTTTCCTGATCCATATTAAGCAGCTCATCTAATGAAATGTTATATAGCTTTGCCAATGTAATTAAATTACTGGTATCTGGTGACGACTCAGCACGTTCCCACTTACTAACAGCCTGCCGGCTAATCCCTAATTCTACCGCTAACTCCTCTTGGGACATCCCCTTTTCTTTTCTCATTTCTACTAAACGATTCGCAATTTCGATGTTCATCTTCATCACTCCTTCATCGTAGTGCTAGTGTACAAATTTTCTTAGTTGCGTGCTACCAACTTTGGCTTCCAAATCCGCAACCTTTGGTTGCATTCGTTGATATTACTGCTTTTCAGCCTTTTATTTCCCAGGAAATTTCCAAATTAAGTGGTGTACTTATTGGCTAGATTACGTAAGGTTTTCAACCCCTCTTCATCGATCAAAGGACAACCGACCCCGTCTAATACTTTTTTAATTGTCAATACCTTTTCCTCATAAGCTTCATCGCTCACAGGGTAAATGGTTGGTAACAACCAAAAATTTAATAACAGCATGATTAACTCAGATAGAGACTTTGAATCTTGAGGTTCAATAGAACCATCTTGAATCCCTGCTTCCACCAACTCCTGCAAGCCAGAAACCTTTTGGAGATCTTTGACATGTTCAGCTAAAACTTTAGGTTCTTTTAATAAATCTAGCATGATTTGTGTTAATTGAATGCTCTCACTATCACCTTGATCGTCGTTAAGTGAAAAAACAATCAGATATCTGATTTTTTCCAATCCCGATAAGTTAGGATCGTGATAAACTTTCACCTGCTCTTCCATGTCGGATTTACTTTCTAACAAGGCGTGCAGAACTTCCTCTTTTGATTTGAAATGATGATAAAAAGCCCCTCGACTAGCTTCCATCTCCGCAACGATGTCTAAAATCGTGGTTTGTTCATACCCCTTCTCACAAAATAGCTTTAACGATGCATCTAAAATCTTCTGAATGGTTTCTTCCGGATTCTTATTCCGTGGCAAATGACTCACTCCTTACATACACTGTGTATGTAGTTTAACATGGCTTATGCGCTTTGTCAACATACATTCTGTATGTATGTAAAAAGCAGCAAAAAAGAAAAGCCTCTCTTTTAAAGGCTCCCTTTACTAAAATTGCCCGATTTTTACCATTTTATTCAAAAAGGGGCAATTTCTAACTTCAACCCCTAAACTAATTCCAGGCAGTCAACCAAAAAAGGTTTTCTATTCCCGATGTTCTTCTTCTAAATCAGGTCCCATGTTATGTACTTGTAAAATATAATGCTTCATCAATAATTTTTCTACCAACGTTTTAATGCGATGCTGTGTCGTGCTTTCATTGGCAGACATTTCCAAATCCACTAAAATATCAACCGTGCCATCTTCTTCTTTCCCACAAGTGATTTGATTAAAATCTAATCCAAATTGGTTTAGTGCACCTAAAATCGTGGTTCGTGCCGACGTTTCTTTTTCTGCTAAACACTTCACCGATAAATAATAGTGATTGGACCCTGAACGAAGGCTGTCCATCTTTCTTGAAAACAAGCGGAGGATAATGTTTAACACCATTAACATAACAGCAGCAATGACCCCTTCAGCCGGATAACCTGCACCGATAAAAGACCCAATGGCTGCTGAGCACCACAAGGTGGCTGCCGTGTTGATTCCTGACACAGAAAAACCATCGCGAATGATCACACCCCCAGCAAGGAAACCTATGCCTGATACTACCTGCGCCGCAATTCGGGTCGGGTCGCCTCCAGCCATAAACGTCGATAAAGAAACAAATATACAGGCACCAAAACTAACGAGGGCAGTTGTTCTAATTCCGGCTAGCTTTTGTTGCCACTGCCGTTCCAGTCCGACGATGATTCCTGCAAAAATCGCGATCAATAAATGAACGATGAACATGACTTCTAAATACATTTTATACCACTCCAAACCTTTACTTACCTTTAGGCAATTGCGAAATTGCGAAAGCCCTGATGTTACGTACTTTTTAAATGATGAAAAGTAAAAACTCCTCACCAGAATGTGGTATAATTGAGTT
>JGI24703J35330_11748588_pt1 | contig 21239 bp, 8 predicted proteins | sample TergutNt197P1_FD_35330 | JGI IMG/M metagenome (IMG submission 35330)
ATATTCGCTCATCAACAGCACTTCCTTTGATACTATTGTACCACGAAAAGATTCTTGCGGGGCAAGCCCCGGGGAAATGCCCTACTTTTGATTATAGAAAATAGGTGTTTGACTCAATTAGTCAAGCACCTATTTTCATCTCTAAAATTCGACACCAACGGTTAAATAGTAAGTCTTTCCAACTTCATTGTACCCGTAACTATCGACTATTTTCCCACCGTGCTTCGTCACTTCACGGTGCAGGTTACTTATCCCATAGCCACGACCGTTAGTTTTTTTAGTCGTATATCCTTCACCTGTAAAGATCCGTTCAATGGCTTCCGGATCCGTTAACTCAAATTCGTTTCGCACGTATAAATGAATATGCCCCATACCGACGTCTAATTCAACGATGACTGGCTTATTGGTTCCACTTTCTAAAGCATTATCAAGTAAGATTCCCATACACTTTATGATTACATTGATGCCCACATTAAGATGATCTTTATAGTAGTTAATGTCGTAGATAATTTCATCATAAAAGCCATGATCCTCTTTTTTCATCTCAATAAACGAGACAATGTTTTCCGTTGTTTTTCCTAGATGTAGTTTATTGGCTTCAATTTGGAATCCATTTTCTTCGTATATCTCATGATAAAACGCAATCCGCATATGATCTTCTTCTTGATAAGCTTTTAACATCTTCCCATGAATCCGATTACGAAAGTCATGCATCTTCGATGGTATCGTATAGGTTAAGTGAACGATTTTTCTACCAATCTTATACACAACAATTAGCATGGTTACGAAAAAAAATGTAACAGTGAGTACACTGAGTATTGAAAATGTGAAATTCCAGTAAAAAGCAGCTATAACTGATAAAAATGCTATAACCACAGTTACTAATTGCAACCAATATTGCTTCTCTATAAAGCGATACAGCTTCGACAAAGGAGCTTTCCAGTAAATAAGTACCATGATAGCTAACGAAAGAAGTTGGCCTACTAAAAAGAAAGTTTGTTCCTCAACAAAAGAAGCTTCTAAGAGGATTATCAAAGGCAACTGAATAATCGTCAATGCAATTACGAAAGTGCCATAAGCCAATATAATTCCAATGTATCGTCTTTTTGTGATTTTATAAATCAAAATCAAGTCAATAACTACTCCAATTACTTGATGCATTTGATTTTCGCCAAACGTAAAATGTACTAACGTTCCCATAGCCAATCCATAACCAATCCCAATCGCCACACGTTTTAAATCTAAGTACGCTGGCTTATTCACCAATTTACTGGCAAAGAGAAAAATCAACACAATATCAATTAAACTGATCAGCATCGATATAATTAACATGAACTCAACCTCTCCTCTTGTTTGTAAACTCTTCAAAATCGTCTTTATACCCTTTCCCTAACGACACCTCAGCTAATCCATCCTTTAAAATCAATTGTTTTTCTTTGTTGTTGTAACCAGTAATCATCTTTTTATTAACCACATTACTATACCCACAGCGTTTAATCGCCCTTGATCCTTTAACGTTCTTCAAAAATCCTTTAATCGTCATATAAACACACTGCACCATAATTTTGCCCGTTTCAGCATGAAGGGTATAAATGTCCAATTTCGCTTCTCTCTTTCGAATGCTGGCATATAAAAGCGTGCGTGTATCAATGATAATCGTAGAGGATATTCTGCCAGTATTAATCACAAACCGCTCGTATTGGTATTTTTCAGCATATTTAAACGCATTGGTTAAAGCATGTTTAAGATCCGATGCTTCAACCGGTTTAAGTAAGTAATCAATGTAGGTCGTTTCTTTTATTGCCTTTAAGCGGTATTCTAAATCGATAAACCTTCCGCTTATAAAAATAACGGGCAGTGTAGCATGTTCTTTTTCCTTACGTAGGTTTGAAACAAAATCAACGCCATTATCGCCGTTTGCAAGGTCAACGTCCATGAGCAAGACATCAATGGGGTTTATGTTGAGCAGGTTTATACACTCCTGGATCGTTGTCGTCGTTAATACTACCACATCATCAAATAGTTGACCAATGCAATTTTTAATTTTATTTAATTCGTCCTGATTGTCATCAACTGCAAGTACCGTATAAGCCATTTTTGTCCTCTCTCTTCAAAAACACGCTTCTTTCTTCTTTTCACACTGTTCATCTTCGTACCTGTTCCTAGTTCTTTAATTGTATCACAAGATTCAGCATTTGCATCATTTTTTTATCCAAAAGAAGAAAATGACACGTTTTTTGTCATTTTATTGGCGTACCAATAGTCATTAACCTATCATTCTTTTGATCAATTGTCAACGAATTATTGGCACAACAATAATAGTTATTGCTCTACCAGTATATAATAAAGTTATCAACGTTGAACAAGGAGAAGATCATGACCTATTCCGATGCCATCATTAAAAGATTAAATGCGCTTTGTAAGGAACGAAACATAACCGTTAATAAATTAGCTACTTTAGCAGGTCTCAATCAGGCAACGGTACGAGATCTAATGATTGGAAATTCAAAAGTACCAAAGCTTGACACCCTGCATCGAATTGCCACTGGATTAGACATGACCGTTTCCGAGTTACTCGACTTCCCAGAGCTAAACGAGACACGTTTTGAGAACGAATGAAAAAATTTACAAATTCTCCTTGAATTTGTAAATTTTTTCATGTATAAGCGAAAAGCCTTGTTATGCACTGGTCTAAAGTGAAAAAACATTAAATTCCAAATCATGTGAAGGGCAATGGGGACAAGAATGCTTCTTGTTTTAATAAGGCTTGATCGTATAATTATAACAAAGAGGGTATGCACTAACCCGTGGGCAAAGAGTATGAGATAACACATTTCATCAAATTTTCACTAAAAGGCTTTGTCGTTAACACCCTTGCATCTGTCGCACATCATCCCAACTGTCGAAGCTGAAATTTGCTAAGTGATTGCTACCATTAATAAAAGCAAGCGCATAGTAACCATCTACTGTGAAAACACTTCTGGCAAAGACATCACGATCTCCATCCACCTCAGGGAATGGGTGTTCTTCATAGAGACGAATGGTTAGTGAAATGAGGTAGGAGTTTCCGTTGTAAAATACAATTTCCGCAAATTGTCGCTCTGATTGTCGTTGTAACGTTCGTATATCTCTTGCATGCGGTGAGATCGTCCCGTTATGAAATGGGTAGAGTAGCATTTGGATTTCATCAAAATAACCTTCTCCATCAGCAATAGAACATACTTGATTAGAATCATCTATCACAATGGTATCAACCGTAGAGTAGTCTAAACTTACAAGGCGTCGCATTTGGCTATGATTATACCAGTCACTAATCATTGAGCTCACCAGTAAAGTAATTGGAATAAGGGCTATAAATCTAAGCCTTGAACTTGTGAAGCGCCAGATGTCATCATCTTTATCTATTTTCTCTTTTCTTTTAATCATGAAGCATCATCCTCCTCTTCATAGCTTAACATTACCTTCCTTAGCCTCTTCTCATCCGGATAGAGTCCTGAAGAACTTGATCCCTAGTTCGACGCCAACCAGCATTAAAGCGTCTTACAGACTCGGTCCTCTCCCCAGGTCCGACTAAAACATCGTATTGGAGATCTCGAAAATCGGTAGCCCACTGTCCACGGTAACCATCAATACGACCTTCTCTGGCATACCAAACGCCAATCCGGTAAGTATCAACAGTTTGGCGTGATGCAGCAACTAACTGTCCTGCACTAACTACTAGTTGAACCACTGCAGCTACTTGTGCCGCAGTCACACCTAGCGTTGCTGAAATAGCTGTAACAGCCATTCCCCTTGCAATATTAGAGGCCGTCGTATTCACTCTGCTGAACGTAACTCTTTCGTAAAGTCGAGCAGTAAATCCATGGCTAGTTAGCCTGTCACCAGTACGAGCCCATGCTCTTTCTGTATGGCCTCGTGACCTTAACTCTCTTACGGCAGCTGAAGGAACACGCCCACCTCTAGCCATTGGGACTCCTACACTATCTACTTCTAATGTATTTTCTAATTCTATTTTCCCCTCTGCCAGTAAATCGATGGCTTCTTCCATATAATTTTCTAAATCAGATTGTAGGAAGTAAAGTTATTTCTCTTCCTCATCCGATAATCGCATTTTAGCAAGCGTACCTGACATTTATGTAAATGAAACCTGAAGTTTACGTGAACTTTTTTGAAAAAAAGAGTTAATCTCTAAAACCCATGACCAAAGCCACACTCAGAACGGTTGATTAGTTCTGACCCTTCATGTAACGTGGCTTCAAAAGTATGAATGGTGCCTAACATGGCCTTCTAAATAATTGCAAACTCCCTAGATCATGCATAATAAGTCTGTTGTGGGGAGTTTGCCTCCCTACTAACCATTCATACAGCTAAAAATAGAGAGCTAACACTTCTAAAAGCTACCTCACCCTTAGCATTGATCATTCCAGAAAACACCATGATATCTTATTTTCTACACAAATATACATAAAAAAACTGAACTAGATGAGTCCAGCCAGCACAGACAATAGCATGATAATTTTTAGTTGCCTAAGGGCTACTTGAGGTCTGCTGAAGTAAGGCCACAACTCGGTTCAACTTTCGGAATTACTATATGGTTTGCTAACATTTCCAAAAAAATTCCATCAAAATGTATAGTAATTTCTATAAAATTGCTTGTTCATTTTGACTCTTCACCTTTTGAGGTGGAAAAAGCTAACAATAAACAGGTGGAATTTGACAAAATTAAAATGCTACAGCAGTAACGTTTAGCGGTCATGTGAGATCACATGATAATAGAATGATGGAGATAGAGGGATTTGAACCCCCACGCCAGTTGCCCGACCTATTACCTTTCCAAGGTAACCTCTTCAGCCACTTGAGTATATCTCCACATAAAGAAAAGTCCCAAAGCTTGACACGCTACATCGAATCGCCACTGGATTAGATATGACCGTTTCTGAATTACTCGACTTTCCAGAGCTAAACGAAACGCGTTTTGACAACGAATAGCATTTTTTTGAGAAAAATTGACAAAAATTGAAGAAGATTGATTGATTAACTTCGATCTTTATGCTATACTTCATATTAGTAGTCAAGCACAAGATAATTTGCTTAACATAGTAGCAAGGTGGATCCCCCCCTAATCCACCTTGCTACTATGTTTTTTACTGCTTATTTTCTATTCTCTCGCCACTCTAGCTCCCATACAAACGATCCCAAATGATCTGAATCTCGAGGTCAAAAGACAATAAGACAATTAAAGCCCTGCAAACGTCTTTTAAAACGCCTGCAGGACTTTCTCTTGGTGCTCACACGAGCTTTTTTTTCATTATGGCGGAGATAGAGGGATTTGAACCCCCGCGCCAGTTGCCCGACCTATTACCTTTCCAAGGTAACCTCTTCAGCCACTTGAGTATATCTCCAATTTAAGAGAAGCCCCGAAGGACTTCTCTCAATGTATGACTTTATAATTTCGCCAGTTATTAGTTTAACATAATTCAAGATCATCTGTCAATGGAATTTCGATGGTAAAGATCACCCCATTGTCTGTATTTGCTAGGTCATAAGAAAAACCATGTAATTCCAAAATATTTTTTGTGATGTACAGGCCCAGTCCACTTCCACCAGTGTAGCGGTTACGGGATTTATCGGTTCGGTAAAAGGGTTCAAAGAGTTGTTTTAAGTCTTCCTCAGGCAAAGTGGCACCATAGTTTTCTACGGTTAGTAAAGCATGTTGCTCTTTTTTAATCAGCTGAATATCCACGAGTTGTCCGTTAGCCGTGTGCCGCAAGGCGTTAGAGGTGACATTTGATATCACGCTTGAGAAATGCAAGTGATCAATTTGTGCCATCAACTGAGGCTCCAGGTAATGGGTTAGTGAAATGGACTTCTCTGCTGCAAAGGTTTCATACTGATGACAGGTTTCCTCAACTAAGCGGCTAATGTTTATCGTTTCCAAATTCAGTTCTATTTCATCTGAACTTAAATGGGTAATGTTTAATAGACTCGCCACCATTTCAGTCAGTTGTTCCGTGGTGTTATATGATTTTTGCAAGTATTGTTCTCGATCCTTGTAGATACCAATCCCCTCAACCATGCCGCTTAGCTGAGTTTTTAAAATCGTCAATGGTGTCTTCAGCTCATGGGACACTGCCATAAAAAAATCTTTTCGTTGTTTTTCACGTTCCTTTTCTTTTTCCATCTCTTTTTGTAATTTCGCGTTGGCCTCTGTTAAGTTTTCCATGGTATAGTGAAGCCGATGTGCCATATCGTTTAAGTTTTCTGCTAGTTCACCGATCTCATCTTGACGTTTTAACTCAATCCGTTCTGAAAGTTTCAGTTGTTTCATTTTAGAAGACGCACGGCTAATTCGAACAATCGGATGAGAAAGAGAGTAGGCAAAGAAGAGTGAAATAAACAGTGAGATCGCAACGATAAAGACAAATAGAGGCAATACCATTTCACGTAAGTGGTTAATCACATGAGTGGCAGGTGCAAAGGACATGTCAATGGTTACAAAGTGACGCACATTGGCCCTCGGATTAGTAAATTCAAAGGTTTCCGTAATGACTTCAGCATTTTCTAGATTGAATAGAAAAAGATGTTCAAATTCCCGTTGATCGCCATTTTCAAAATTTTGCAAATCGATAAACATAACCAATTGATCAAAGGTGTTCGTAATGATAATCCCCTCACCTTCAGCATTGGTCATTGCAAAGAGCAAGTGTTCAAATTCAGCTAAAGATTCTGATTGGTCTCTCATAAATATAACTAGTTCATCCAGATCTGTAGACGATACTAGAACATGTCCCCACTCTGAAAAGATAGCAAAGGAGTTTCTAAGATCTACTTCATTAAACATAGGAGTTACAGCGAAATATGCATCCTCTGCATCGTCTTCTAGATTTAAAAAGACTTCTAGCCCAGTAGGTTCAAATTCAAGAAATTCTTCCAAAAGGAATATGTCATAAATTTCCGTTACGATCTCGATGTTAGCATGGTTTTCAAAGGCAAAGTGATTAATCAACTCATCCACTTCAGGTAAACGTCTCGTTTCCAACTCTTCTCCAAGCTCTTCAATTAGTTGACCTAGTCGTTCTTGATAGGCTGACATGTAGCGTTCTAATAAGAGGCGATCTACTACAATAAAGCAAAGAATAAAGGTCAACAGTGTCATCACAAAAATTCCAAGAAATAGTTTGTGACTTAGTTTTGGCTTAATCTTTGGTGGCAAGCTTATACCCCCTACCTCTTATGGTTTCAATGTAGTGATCACCAATTTTTTTTCGCAAGTTTCCAACGTGTACGTTGACTAGGTGATCAGTACCAAAGTAATTTTCACCCCAGCATTCGTCTAATAATTCATCTCGGGTAAAAACCCGGTTTGGGTGGGTTAAAAAGAGATGGAGCAGCTCATACTCGGTTCGGGTTAAGATAACCTCCACTTCAGAAACAAATACTTCGTAACTATTAGTATCCATCACAATCTTTTCGAAAACCAGCTTATCTGATGAAGTAGCTTTCCCATCAATTTCTTTTCGTCTCAGAACGGCTTCGATTCGTTTTAAAACAAGGTTTAAGTCAAAAGGTTTTGTGATGTAATCATCTGCTTGCAAATCGAACCCTTTAATTTGTTGCGCTACACTTCCCAAAGCCGTCAATAAAATCACTGGAATTTCAGATGTTTTACGGATCATTTCCAACGCCGTATAACCATCCATTTTAGGAAGCATGACATCTAGGAGAATTAAATCATAAGTCTGGTTTTGTGCTAAGTGAGTTCCCTCTAAACCATCGTTTGCTACATCAACCTCATAGCCAGAGTGTTCCAAAAAATTTTTAATTCCCTCACTAATCTCCAGTTCATCTTCAACAACTAAAATACGTCCATTCATTTAATCACTCCCGCTCAATGGCTCTTTATATTCTAACATATTTTTATCTTTTTATCAGTTATCTGGTGTTATCTCTACAAAATTTAGGTGATTGAGTTGCTGAAAGGCCATTGAGATATACTGATAGGCTTGATGATCTTCGTCTGTTCCCGTTCGGTCGGAACTTAGAATGACAAGGATATAGGGTGACGGTGCGTATACAATGGCCATGTCATGCCAGGCGCCACCGAAGTCTCGATACCATCCTGTTTTAGAAGCCACCGGATAGTCTGACACAATAAAAGGGTGTTGGTTATTAAGCATGAATTGCCTAAACTCTTCACTGTATCTTCCACCTGATTCCATGTAATCAAAGATTTCTCGCATAAAGAATCCGGCTTCATTAGCGGTAATCTGTGCGTTCCAGAGGTCGTTAATCAAGTAGTGTCTCCCTCCTAAATGGTAGATGAAATTAGCATAGTCCGCATAGCCGAATTCCCAACGCAGCATTTGGGTGGCGATGTTGTCACTTTCATATAGGTTAAGAGCAACAAGGCGCCGAATGGTGAATTCCTCTCCAAGTTCGTAGCGATGTTGAATGATCCCACTCCCTGGTACATGGTGATCCTCACGGTAAGTCAACGTCGCATCTAAATCGATCAAACCTTGCTCTGCTAGGGTATAGATCCACATGGCATAAGGCGCTTTCCCTATACTGGCAGCAAAGAAATTTTGCTCGCCATTATGGCTAAAGCTACAACCTGTTTCAAGGTTTTCAAAGTAAATGGCAACGCCATTACCGTACTGCTGAATAGCGTTATAAATGGGGGTGAAATCCATGTCTGCACAATTTTGAACACGCTCATGGCGGGTTTGTCCCATTTCTTCTGACTCAGTGGGAAAAGCCATAGCTGGGATAGCCAGCCCCGTTTGCTCTAGTGCTGTTCTTGTATCTTCTGTGTACTCTGCACATCCAAAAAGACCAACAATAAACATCAAGGTAATGGCTGAGTAGCTACATATTTTCTTCATCTAGTATTCCTCACTTCGCTTCACTTTAAGGTTATTCTCATTAAAGCAAAATTAGAAATAGGTTTCCTCAGTTTGATCTTAACGTTTGATCAAAATTTCATAAAGAAAGCGATGGATAAAGGGACTGTCACGCGAACAAATACATTGATAAATCTCCTTGATCCTTCGAAATTTACCCTTATTTCGGTATTCCCACATTTTAAGGGTGATTCTTGCGGTGTATTTACCTGTTTTATTACCCCCAAATTCCATATTCGGAAAAATTAGGGCGATTTTGCTGCCTTTGATCCTTGGAGATTCACCCTTATTTCGGTATTCCTACATTTTAAGGGTGATTCTTGCGATGGATAAAGGCCATGGATAAACGAATGGTGTTTATCTATGGCCTAAGGTTGGAGTTTTAGTCCTTTTTGCATTGAGTTTTTTTCCAAAGGTTTGAGAAGCTGTTTTCTTCAACATCTTTCCATTGGAAGCCTAGTTTTTCTAAGAGAAGGTTCGTTTTCTCAGAATGGATGGTAAATGATGTTTGCTTCTTAGGTGTTTTGAACAAGCCTAGATGCAAACTGAATTTCAATAAGGTTTCGTCCGTTTCAGTTTGTTGAAGGGCTTCATGAAGTTTCTGATAAAACGTCTCCACCGAAACAAATGCAAAGTCTTCTGATGCAACGTTTTGAATCAATGCTTTCATTGATAGTGAGCCTGGGTGGTAAACGTGATAAATTTCATTGGTCGATCGTGGATCGTGGATTAGTTTAGCACAGGCTTCTGCCGCTTGGTTGATGGGGGTATATTCCAATGGGTAATCAATATCTGGTGCTATTCCCAAATGCAATAAACCTTTAATTTGTGAGAAAAAGGCATTGTCTGCTTCATTCATTTGGAACTTCCCTGTTTTGGTGCTTGCCTGAAGGTTACCTAGACGAACGATGCAATTAGACAGGCCCTCTCGTCTGGCATCTAATAGTAATCGTTCTGCTTCACTTTTAGACCTTAAATACACCGACTCATAATCTATTGGTAAAGATAAGGCTTCTTCTGTATATGAGAAGCTTTCTATCCCTTCTAAATCACCAGAACCAAGGGAGATGGTCGAACAGTGAACCATTTTCTTTTCTTTTCCTATTTTTTGAAAGTCAATGAGGTGTTTTACGCCTTGTACATTCACCTGATAAAAGTCATCGTATGCACCATAATGTTTCACATTGGATGCCACATTAACAATGGTATCAATTGCTTCCACAAGGTGCGTATACTTCCGCTCCTCTAAGCCAAAGTCGGGTGCTGATAGGTCGCCGTTATAGATCGTCAATCGATCAGAAAATGGTTTTAAGGCTTCATCTGCAAAGTAAAACGTCCAAACTTTTCTCAATCGATCCTCTGCCTGTTTATCGTCTTCGCCCCGAACCAATAGATAGATTTTATCCGTTGTGGTTTGTAGGAGTTCAAACAACAAATGAGCACCTAAAAAGCCTGTTGCTCCTGTGAGTAGGATGTTTTTGGGGTGTTTATCTCGTTGAAAATTCAAGTTTTCCATGTGAGTTAGAACCTTTTGATAACTAAGTGGTAGCTCTGATCGCGCCATTGCTTCTTTAGCCAGAAAATCATCAGGCATCAGTTGAAGGGTTTTTGGCTCAGAAATGTTTTGATTCGATTGTTCGATCATCGCAGCCGCTAGTTTAGAGATCGATAACCGAGAGTAGAGCAGTTCAACCGACACATCAAAGTCTTGTTTTAGGAGCTGAATGGCTTTCAACAAATTGAGGGAGGTGCCACCTAATTCAAAAAAGTTGGCTGTCACAGAAATTTCTGAGCTTTCTCGTTTTAGCACTTGTGCATAGACGTCAACTAATCTCTGTTCAATTTCATTCTGTGGGGAAACATAGGTAGCTTCCCTTTCAAATCCAATCTCAGGCAAAGTCCCACGATCGAGTTTCCCATTAACGGTTATTGGAAAGTCAGTCATGTGCTGGTAGGCCGATGGAATCATATAATCTGGTAAGGTCTTGCCTAAGGCTTGATTTAGTTCGTTGTGAGTCATTTTTTCTTCGCTGACATAATAAGCGCCTAAAGATTGTTTTCCGACTTCTCCCATTGCCACCACATGTGCTTTACGAACACCTGGAATTTGAAGTAAGACCTCTTCAATCTCACCTAATTCAATCCGATGCCCACGAATTTTCACCTGAAAATCATTTCGTCCACAATATTCGAAGGTTCCATTTTCTAACCGCCGGACGAAGTCACCGGTTTGGTAAAGGCGATGATTCCAATCTTCTGCTTTTTGCCGATCTGTCTGGAAGGGGTTAGGAATAAATCGTTGGGCTGTCAAGTCTGGTTGGTTAATGTAACCTCGTGCGACTTGGACGCCTCCAAGGTATAATTCACCCACGGTTCCCATTGGGACTGGCTGTTTCCATTTGTCTAAGACATAGGCGGTTGTGTTGACGATTGGTTTCCCAATGATGCTTTGAGCTTCAGTTCCTTCAAATAGATGGGTTGTTGAGATAACCGTGACTTCGGTCGGACCATAACCATTGATTAGTTTCATCCCCTGTTTTTTCATTTTTCTGATGAAGGATCGATTTACACTTTCTCCTGCTGTAACGATTCGCTTTAAACTTGTTACACCAGATAGATCGATTTGGGACAATAAGGATGGTGTCATATGAACGTAGGTTACTTGATGTTGATTTAAGTAAGCGGTGAATTTCTCTTGATCTAACCACAAGCGATCTGGGCTAATGATTAGCGGATAACCACCTAATAGTCCAAGAAAGATTTGTTCCACAGAGGCATCAAAGACATAGTTAGAGAAGAATAGGATCCGTTCTTCCTCGACATCCAGTTGATAATGGTTCACTAAGGCAGGAATTAAGTTGCTGACCTGGTGATGTTCAATCATAACCCCCTTCGGTTTTCCTGTCGTTCCAGAGGTAAAGATGAGGTAGGCTAAATGAGTGGATTTAAGGTTCGTTTGGGGATTGGTTACGGGCTGGTCATTGAGGTTAAGTTTTCTAATCAATCTGGGATTTGAGACGTAAGTTTCATAGTTAGCTTCAACCAAAGTTGCTGTTAATTGCGCTGTTTTTTCAACATAGGTTATCCGTTCTTGTGGAAAGTCCGGACTAATGGGCACATAAGCTGCCCCCGCTTTTAGGACAGCTAAGATACCAATAATCATCCATTCGCTTCGATCTAAAAGCAATCCGATCTTATCGTCTGGTTGGACGTTAAGGTTGTGGATTAAATAGTGGGCGAGTTGATTGGCTTTTTCGTTTAATGCCACATAGGTTAGCGTTGTATCTTTGTAGATGAGGGCTTGTTTATTCGGTGTTTTCGCCACTTGTTCTTCGAAAAGTGTCACCATGGTCTTTTCTTTTGGATAAGGGGTATAGGTTTCGCCTACTTTTGCGGTTAAGGCTTGTTTTTCTGCTGGTAGTAAGACAGTTAAGTCTTTAATCCATTGGGTTTCATCTTGTAAAACTTGCTCCAACAGCTGCTTTAAGCGCACCAAATAGGTCTTGATGGTCTCTTTTTTAAACAGTGAGGTGGCATAGGTCAAGTCAATGGTCGTTTCTTTGCCATCGTCGGATAAAGTGAAGGTTAGGTCAAATTTCGCTGGTGCATTGGTTTCTAGGAAACTGCTTGATCCCATCACATCTGTTAACTCTTCGTTGTTTTGATACACCATTAACACATCAAACAATGGATGACGTGATCCATCTCGTGTGGTTACTCGTTTTTCAACGATGTCTTCAAATGGGTAGATTTGGTGATCTTGCGCTTCTAAGGTCTGAGTCTTTACTTCTTCTAGATAGCTAGCGAAGGTCTTCTGCCCTTCTGGTTGTAGTCGCATGGCTAGTGTATTGACAAACATTCCTAACATGGTTTCTGTATCACGGTGAACACGTCCACTGACCGGTGAACCGATGACGATATCCTCTTGATTAGCTAACTTGCCAAGCAAGATCGAGATCAGTCCTATAAAGAACATGTATTCCGTGGCGTTGGTTTCGCCGATTAACCTCTTGATTTTCGCCGTCGTTGTTTCGTCTAGGACAAGTCTTTCGGTTGACCCTTCAAACTGTTGGGTGGCTGGACGTGGGTAATCGGTTTGGAGTTCTAACACCGGGTAATCAGCTAAGTTATTTAGCCAGTAAGTTTCAGAATCAGTTAAGTCTTGAGCCGACATCCACTGGCTGTAATCTTTGTATTGACGGTCAAGTGAAGGCAATGGTTGACCATTCATCAAAGCATTCAATTCGTTAACGAAAATATTAGCCGTCATCCCGTCGCTAATGATGTGATGCATGTCGACAAATAGGTAGTCACGTTCAGGCGTACGGGCGACTTCCACACGATACATCGGCCCTTCTTCAAGATTGAACGGTTGTACCGCACGTTGAAACCAGTCTTTCACTTCTGATTCTTCTACTTCGATGATCAATACGTTGGTTTTTAGGCTCGCCTGTATCACCTGCACCAGTTCCCCTGCTTTTTCAGTAAAGGCCGTTCTTAATATTTCATGACGCTCTGTTAATTGATTGATCGCTTCTGTTAGCTTCATCTCGTCGACTTGTTCATCAAAGCTTAACATCCCTGGCATGTTATAGTTGACTTCTTCAGGGTTAAACTTCCACAAGAGATACATCCGTTTTTGAGCAGAACTCATTTCATAATAAGGCGCTTCTTCTGCCAGTGGAATGCGTTCGTAAATAGAATCAGCTAAGCCTTCTAGTAAAGCAGCTAGTTGAACTACTTTTGGCGCTTCAAAGATGTGTTTAACTTGGATGGCTTTGCCGGTACATTCTTCTAGTACGTTCACAAGGCGAAGTGCACGTAAGGAGTGCCCTCCTAGTTTAAAGAAGTCGTCGTTTAAACCAACCTGTTCGATGTCTAGGACTTCCTCAAAGCTTGTTGCTACCATAATTTCAAGTTCTGTCGTTGGTGCTACGTATTCTACTGCCGAACCAAAGCCTATTTCTGGTAAGGCCCTTCGGTCTAGTTTTCCGTTGACCGTTAATGGGAATTCAACCATGTGCTGATAACCCGATGGAATCATATAATCTGGGAGTTTGCTTCCGATGATTTGATTTAGTGTTTCTTCCGGAATTTCAGTTTCTGATACGTAATACGCTCCTAGGTATTGGTTTCCTGTTTCGCCTAGTGCACATACATGAGCTTGTTTGATGGCTGGAATTTGGAGTAAGGTTTCTTCTATCTCACCTAATTCAATGCGGTAGCCACGGATCTTCACTTGGAAGTCCGTTCTACCGTGGTACTCAAGGGTTCCATCGTCTAACATACGTACCAAATCTCCTACTTGGTACAGCCTGTCATTCCAACCTTGCACTTTCTGAGCTTCTGTTTGGAAGGGGTTGGGGATAAAGCGTTCTGCGGTTAATTCTGGTCGTCCTATATAACCTCTCGCAACTTGCACACCACCTGCATACAGTTCTCCAATGGTTCCTTTTGGAACAGGTTGTTTATTTTCATCTAAGATGTACAAGGTTGTATTGGCCACAGCATTTCCAATGATGTTTCTTTCTTCAGCCGGATCGGTTAGATGAGCAACTGTGATAACATTGGTTTCGGTTGGGCCATAGGCATTGATTAATGTAACACCTCTAGCATAGGCTTGCTTGATTAAAGAAGAGGTCATGCTTTCTCCAGCAGAGACAATTCGGCGTAAACTGGTCACATCTGATAGGTCAATTCGCAATAAGAAGGAAGGGGTCATGTGAACGTAAGTCACTTCGTTTTCCTTTAAATAGGAAACAAATTTTTCTTGTTCCATCCACAGTTGATCAGGCATAACAACCACCGAGTTGCCATAGAGCAAAGCAAAGAAGATTTGTTCCACCGAGGCATCGAAGACATAATTTGAGAAAAACAAGAAGGTTTCTGAGCTTTCAAAGCCATAAGCTTTTCTTAAGGATGGGATCAGGTTACTAACATGGCCATGTTCAAGCATCACCCCTTTTGGATGTCCCGTCGTACCTGAGGTAAAAAGAACATAGGCAAGGTTGTGTTGTTTTAGGTCAGTCTCAGGATTTGTGATGGGATAGCCATCAAGGTTAAGGTCTTTAATTATGACGGTTTGTTCTAATTGATCTACATAATGAGCTTCAACTAGGGCGGTTTTAAAATTTGATACCTCTGCGATGTAAGCCATACGGTCTTTCGGATATTCTGGACTGATTGGGACATAGGCTGCTCCAGCTTTCATGACAGCTAGGATCGCGACGATCACCCATTCGCTTCGATCTAATAGCAAACCGATTGTATCTTCTGGTTGAATGTTAAAGCGATCGATTAAATAGTGAGCGAGTTGATTGGCTTTTTCGTTTAATGCTGTGTAGGTTAAGGCAATGTCTTTGTAGATGACGGCTTGGTTGTTCGGTGTTTGTTTGACTTGTTCTTCGAATAAGTCGACGATGGTCTTATCTTTCGGGTAAGACACATATTGACTTCCCATCTTTGTGATGAGTACTTGCTCCTCTTCTTTTAGTAAGATTTTAAGGTTTTGGATCGGTTGTGTTTCATCGATCAAGATTTGATCTAATAGTAGCACAAGTCGCTTGAAATAAGCATCAATGGTTCCTGCTTTAAATAAGGAGGTGGCATAGGTTAAGTCAATCACGATTTGGTTTTCATCCTCTGATAAGGTAAACGTCAAGTCAAATTTTGCTGATACATGGGGAGATTCGAAGTTAGTTTCCCCCATCAAAGGTCGCAATGCTTCATTGTTTTGGTACACCATTAAGACGTCAAATAGTGGATTACGTGATCCGTCGCGGCTATCGACTAGCTTTTCTACTAGGTCTTCAAACGGGTACACTTGATGTTCTTGGGCTTCTAGTGTTTGAGCTTTCAACTCTTTTAAGTAGCTCGTAAAGGTCTTATTTCCTTCTGGTTGCAGTCTCATTGCCAAGGTGTTAACGAACATACCGAGCATTGATTCTGTGTCTTTATGAACACGTCCAGATACTGGTGAGCCAATGACCAAATCTGCTTGATTGGCTAGCTTACCGAGCAGGATACTGATTAAGCCTAGGAAAAGCATATACTCAGTTGTGTTTGTTTTCTGAATCAATGTTTTGATTTTTGTTGTTATGTGTTGATCTAGAATTAATTGTGTTGTTGCTCCAGTAAAGGATTGCTCCAATGGTCGCTCCTCATCTGTTGGCAAGGATAAGATGGGATAGTCTTCTAATTGTTTGAGCCAGTAAGTTTCAGAATCTGTTAAATCCTGACCCTTAATCCACTCGCTGTAGTCTTTGTATTGGTGGTCAAGAGGTGGCAAGTCATCGCCGATCATTAACCGGTTGATTTCTTTTATAAAGATGGTGGTTGACATGCCATCGCTAATGATGTGATGCATGTCGACGAATAAGTAGTCCGCGGCTTCTGTACGGGCGATTTGGACGCGATACAGTGGACCATTTTCTAAATCAAATGGTTGGACGGCATGTTCAAGCCAAGACTTGATGTTAGTTTCAGCTACTTCAGTGATCGTTGGAGTGATTTCAGAGCTTGCTGAAATAATCTGCACTAACTCCCCTTCTTTTTCCAAGAAAGTGGTACGCAGAATTTCATGACGATTGGATAATTGGTTGATCGCTTCGGATAGTTTTGAGGCATCAATTTGCTTACTAAATTTCAACGTAGCGGGCATATTGTAAGCCAGTGACCTGGGCGCAAACTTCCATAGTAAGTACATTCGCTTTTGGCTGGAGCTCATCTCATAAAAGTCTTTTTCAGGAGCGATTGGTATACGCTCGTAAGTAGATGCTTCAAGGCTCTCAATAACCACCGCTAAGTCGATGACTTTCGAGGTTTCAAAGATGTGACGAATTTCAATAGCCTTACCGGTGCGAGACTCCAGTAAGTTAACTAGGCGTAATGCTCTTAGTGAGTGACCACCTAATAAGAAGAAATCATCGTTAATACCAACTTGATCGATTTCAAGGATTTCTTGGTAACCTTGGGCTACTGTGATTTCCATTTCCGTCGTTGGAGCTATGTATTCTACCATCGTTGTTACTTCAATGACTGGTAGGGCACGTTTGTTGACCTTACCATTTGCTGTTACTGGGAAGGTTTCTAGATCCATGAAATGGGTTGGAATCATATAGTCCGGTAAGGTTGCATTTAGACGCGATTTGATCGCGTCATGTGGTAATGAGGTTGGATTCTGGATATATGCATGAAGTTGACCTTCACGGACCACAAGGACCGCGTGGTCGATTTCATCGATTGCTCTAAGTGCTGATTCAATCTCACCTAGTTCGATTCGGTGTCCACGGATCTTAACTTGATCATCAAAGCGTCCTAAGTAGTTGATGTATCCATCAGGAGTCCAGCTGACTAAGTCTCCGGTGCGGTATAGTCTACCAGGGCCAAACGGGTTATCGATAAACTTTTCAGCTGTTAAATTTGGGTTGTTTAAGTAGCCACGGGCTAAACCTGGTCCACCAATTAGAAGCTCACCTGGTACGCCGATACCGACTAGCTTGTTGCCAGTGACGATATAGTTAGTCGTATTTGAGATTGGCTTGCCAATTGGGATTTTGTGGAATTCTAGCGGTCCATTCATGGTTAATGTAACAGCGAAGGTTGTTGTTTCTGTTGGACCATATCCATTGATTAGGTTGATGTTCGGGTTGTGGGCTAATAGCTTGTCTACGTGGAGCTTAGATAAAGCTTCTCCACCGATTAGAAGTTGAGTTAGGTTATCAAAGACCGTTACATCTACCGTAATCAGGTGGTTGTATAGTGAAGCGGTTAGCCACATGGTGTTGATGGATAAGTCAGAAATCATTGACTTCAATTTTACATCGTCTACTAATACATTCATATCCGTGATAAAGACGTAGCCACCGTTTAGTAATGCACCCCAGATTTCAAAGGTTGAGGCATCAAAGCTGAGTGATCCCGTTTGCAGGATTCTTAGATCGTTGAAATCCGTGTAGTCGGTGTTCTTGACTAAGCGGGTGATGCTTTTCTGTTCAATCATAACACCTTTCGGATTACCTGTTGTCCCTGATGTGTAGATTAAATACGCCAGGTTATTTCCATCAGTTTTAACTTTTGGTGCTTTCTTTTGAGGTGTAATAGTTGCTGGGTCGATGTAGACGTAGTCACCAGATACTGGTAGATCACCCTCGTTTCCAAGAATAAACTTCGCTTTAGAGTCCTCCAACATAAAGTGAATACGCGTCTCTGGATAATCGGCATCGATTGGCATATAGGCGCCACCTGCTTTAAGAACTGCTAGGAAACTAATTACTGTATCGAGGTTGCGTTTTGCCACAATGGCAACAAAGTCTTCTCGCCCAAGGCCATTATCAATTAAGGCCTCGGCTACACCGTTGGCTTTTGCGTCTAGTTCGGCGTAAGTTAACGAGCCATTCTTGTCTTCTACCGCAATGGCTTTTGGATTAGCTTTTACTTGAGCTTCAAATTGCGCTGCAATCGATAAGTCAATTGGGAAGTCCGTTGTGGTGTTATTGAACTCGCTTAAAATTAAGGCACGTTCTGTTTCTAAAACAGCATCTAGCTCTTTAATTGGTTGATCAGCATCGGTTAAGATTTGATCTAACAATAACGTTAATCGCTCTAAATACGTCTTGATTGTTGACTCGGTAAATAGCGAAGTTGCGTAGGTTAAGTCTAGTGTCGTTTCTTTGCCATCGTCGGATAAGTTAAACATTAAATCAAACTTCGCCGGTGCATCCACATCGGCAATGGTTGATGATCCCATTACAGATGTTAACTCTTCGTTGTTTTGGTAGACCATAAGCACATCAAATAATGGATTGCGTGATCCGTCACGCATGTCAACTAACTTCTCAACAAGGTCCTCAAATGGATAAACCTGATGACCTTGAGCTTCCAAGGTTTGTGTCTTTAATTCCTCTAAGTAGTTAGAGAAAGTCTTGGATCCCTCTGGAAGGAGTCTCATTGCCAAGGTGTTAACAAACATTCCAAGCATTGACTCCGTATCACGGTGAATACGTCCGCTAATTGGTGAACCGATGACAAGATCGTCTTGGTTGGCAAGCTTAGCAAGTAGGATCGAGATGAGTCCCATAAAGAACATGTATTCCGTGGTGTTTGTTTTGCTGATTAACGTCTTGATTTTAGCCGTTGTCTTCTCATCGAAAACGAGTCGCTGGGTTGCCCCTTCAAATTGCTGGGTCATTGGGCGCATGTGATCCGTCTGTAATTCTAACACCGGATAATCTTCTAAGCTACTCATCCAGTAGTTTTCTGAGGTGCTTAAGTCTTGGACCTTCATCCACTCGCTGTAATCCTTGTATTGACGGTCAAGGACTGGTAAGCTTGCATCTGCCATCAAAGCATTCAATTCGTTGACGAAAATATTGGCTGTCATCCCGTCGCTAATGATGTGATGCATGTCAACGAATAAGTAGTCTTTTTCCGGCGTACGGGCGATTTGGACACGATACATTGGACCTTTTTCTAGGTTAAATGGTTGAACAGCGCGTTCGTACCAAGCCTTCACATCTGTTTCAGCCATTTCAGTGACTAAAACGTTAGTTTTTAGGCTCTTCGAAATAACCTGTACCAATTCCCCTGCTTTTTCAGTAAAGGTCGTTCTTAAAATTTCATGGCGTTCAGCTAGTTGATTGATGGCTTCCGTTAACATTCGGGCGTCGATTTGTTCGTCAAAGCTCAACATGGCTGGCATGTTGTAATTGATGTCGCTTGGATTAAATTTCCATAGGATATACATTCGTTTCTGAGTGGAAGACATCTCGTAGAATGGTAACTCTGATGCTACTGGAATACGTTCGTAAATAGACTCGGATAAGGCTTCTAGTAAAGCAGCTAGCCCAGCCACTTTTGGTGCTTCAAATACGTGCTTAACCTGGATGGCTTTACCGGTACGTTCTTCCAGTAAGTTAACAAGGCGTAAGGCACGTAGTGAATGACCACCTAGTTTAAAGAAGTCGTCGCTTAAGCCAACCTGCTCGAGGTCTAGGACTTCTTCGTAGGCTGTGGCAACTGTCATTTCTAGTTCCGTGGTTGGAGCCACGTATTCCACGGCTGAATCGAAGCCAATTTCTGGTAAGGCTCTTCGGTCCAACTTCCCGTTAACGGTTAATGGGAATTCGTCCATGTGCGCATATCCTGCTGGAATCATATAGTCTGGTAGTTTACTGGCGATTTCAGCGTTAAGGACTTCTTCCGAAATTTCAGTCTCCGATACGTAGTAAGCACCTAGGTATTGGCTTCCAGTTTCTCCTAGCGCCATCACATGGGCTTGAGTGATGGCTGGGATTTGGAGTAAGGTTTCTTCAATTTCACCAAGCTCGATACGGTGTCCGCGAATCTTCACCTGGAAGTCGGTTCTTCCGAAGTATTCAAGGGTTCCATCGTCTAACATGCGAACTAAGTCACCGGTTTGGTAAATGCGGTGGTTCCATCCTTCTGATTTTTGTTTGTCAGTTTGGAATGGATTAGTTATAAACTTTTCAGTTGTTAAATCAGGTTGTTTCACATACCCGCGAGATACTTGGACCCCACCTACATACAGTTCACCAATGGTTCCCTTTGGTACCGGACGTCGATTATTATCTAGGACGTAAAGGGTCATGTTTAGTAATTCAGAACCGATAATGTTTCGTTCTGCGTTCACATCAATTAAATGGGACGTTGAGTTTACCGTCGCTTCCGTTGGACCATATAAGTTGATAAAGCGAATCTCTAAATCTCTTACTTTTTCTAGTAAGTTAGATGTTACGCTTTCTCCTCCTGCTACTACGTTCTTTAACGTTGGTACTTGATCTAAGTGTACCTGGAGTAACATGGATGGTGTCATATGGATATAGGTCACTTGATGTTCGTTTAAGTAGGTGGTGAACGCTTCTGGATTCATCCATAAATCATCAGGACTAATTACCATACGATAACCACTTAGAAGTGGTAAGAAGATTTGTTCCACCGATTGGTCAAACACGTAGTTCGTAAAGAATAGGATCTTCTCGCCTGAGTCTTTCAGGTTATGGATCTCTCTCATGGCTGGGATTAGGTTATTTAGTTGATGATGTTCAATCATTACACCTTTTGGTACTCCCGTTGTTCCGGAGGTAAATAAGGTGTAGGCTAAGTTGCTTGGTGCTAGATCTGTTTCTGGATTACTGGTTGGATAGTTGTCTAGGTTGATCTCCTGAACGATTTCAGCATTCGCTAAACTAGATTTATAGTGGGATTCCACTAAAGCCGTTTTAAATTCTGCCGTCTCTGCCATATAGGCCATCCGATCTTTTGGATGTTCTGGACTCATTGGCACGTAAGCCGCTCCGGCTTTTAGAACACCTAAAA
>JGI24703J35330_11748587_pt1 | contig 21201 bp, 16 predicted proteins | sample TergutNt197P1_FD_35330 | JGI IMG/M metagenome (IMG submission 35330)
GATAGGGTTTACTCATTTTAGGACACTCCTTTTTTCTGTATACTTTTTAGTATACCATATTTTATTTGAAATGTCTACTTTTTTAAGCACTATTCAAAACAGCCGCGTAATCCGAGGGGTGAGCGTGTTCAAAAAGAGGTGCTTTCGATTCGGCTCACTCCCGATGTTTTGGGAAAAGTCGAGGAGTTGGCAAGTCAAAGCGGAATGACTCGCAACGCCTTCATCGAGAGCATTGTCGGCGAATATGCGGAGCGGGAAACCGCTCCCGCCGCTGACGAAAACGAGGTGGTCGGCGATGAATGATGTTGTAAAAGATATGACGATGGACGAGATTTTGAGTACGATTTCAGAGCAGATTCCCGACGGGAAATTCGTCAAGTGTTATAATGCGGCAGAAGTACCCGGCGAATTGCGGATTATAGTCAGACGGCAGGGACAGCAATTTGACGACAGATATGTTGCTCGGATGCGTGAAAATGGGTACATTGAACTCGTGCATAAGCCGTGAAAATAACGGATTATATTAGAATCTCGCAGAGCCAATAACGGCGATGCGGGGTTCTTTTTCAATTATTTTTCGGCAAACGGTAAATTTTGCCGAAAAAACTGTTGATTTTTACGGGAGATTATGTTATAATAACTAAATATGCTCATCTAAGGGGGTTAGCTTTGCTTATGACACCATTTCACGCACTGTACACCGCTCGTGAATTATCAGCTTATTCCCCACTTACAGCGGCATATGCGTCATCCGACATCGAAATATACCCGTACCAAGTCGCGGCGGCTATGTTCGCTCTGCGTTCGCCGTATCAAAAGGGGATAATCCTCGCCGATGAAGGTTCGCTCGGTAAAACCTACGAGGCACTTCTTGTCATTTCGCAGATGTGGTTTGAGGGGAAAGAGCGGATTCTGATTGTCGTTCCCACGCCGCTGTTGGGACAGTGGGTTGAAATAATGGAGGATTGCTTCGCTATTCCGTTTCAAAGAGAAATCGGCGATGATTCCGTGGTTTTGCTTACCTATGAAGAGGCTGTCGAGAAAAGCGAGGCAATAAGCGAAATCATGTGGAACATGGTCGTGTTTGAAGAGGCACATCGTCTAAGCAATCACGAGAGTAAAACTGCAGTCACTCTCAAAGAGGCGGTCGGTGATGCGTTCAAACTTCTGTTGACTGCCACACCAATGCAAAATTCAATCATGGATTTGTATGGTCTAATTCATTTTATTGATGATTCTGTTTTCGGCAATGCCGATGAATTCTATAAACGATATTTCCGCAAGCTGAACAATTACCACGAGTTGACTTCGCGAATATCTCGTTATTGTTTTAGAACGCTCCGTTCGCAAGCCGAAAACTATGTGAAAATTCCGCGCCGAATTCCTGTAACAGCCGATTATTCGTTATCTGCCAAAGAAGTCAAATTGACGGAAATGGTGGATACATATTTGAAAAAGTCGGACAAGCAAGCCTTCCCGAAGATGGACGGCTACGATTTGTCGCTGATGTTCTACCGAGCGTTGTCCTCATCGCCGTGGGCGTTGTGCGGACTCGCCGATAAAGCATACGGGCGTGTGCAGGAGCCGGAACTTTCAAAAATGGCGACTTTCGCCGCAGAGATTCAACCAAATGAAACCGACAAGGGACAGGAACTTCTCAAAGCCCTTAAACTCGCATTTGCAGAATTGAAAAAACGTGGTGCTAATCGCAAGGCGATTATTTTTACAGAGTCGCTTCCGACAATAGGTTTCTTGCATTTATTGCTGTGCGATACTTACAAATGTCTTGCGTTTGACGGCAGTAAAAGCAATGATTATTCGGTTATAAAGCGGTTTGAAAGTGAGGCAGAAATCCTCATCACCACCGATGTTGCCGCAGAGGGATTCAATCTTGCATTTTGCTCGTTTGTTGTGAATTACGATTTGCCGTACAACGTACTCACGCTTGAACAGCGGATTATGCGTTGTCACAGGCAGGGTCAGCAAAATGACGTGATTGTGCTGAATTTTTTAGGCAAACAAAATCTCGCCGACACTCGAATGTTGGAGTTGATTAATAAACGTATTTCGCAGTTTGACGGTATTATCGGCATGAGTGATGATGTTGTCGGGAATTTCTGCGACAATACCGTGAATGGGCTGACCGCCGCTTTCGAGAAATCACGGCATAAAAAAGAAATTGAATCGCAATTTCAATCGACACTGACAAAACATGAAGAGCAGAATTTATTGCAAGTGCAGACTGCCGAAAACGCATTATTCACGACTTTTACTCGTGATATTGCCGCTCAAGTGATGATTACTCCGCAATATATCAAAGACAGGACTGTTGAAATAAATGCAAAGCTGTGGGCTTTGACAAAGTGGTTCTTCACAGGAAAGTCGGGGTATGATTGCATTGACGAGACTCGAACCGTAAAAGTCGGAATTCAACCGCAAAAGGTGTTCACAGGGGCGAGATTGGGGCGGCGGGAGTATTCGATTGACGATACAAGTCTGCCGAAGTCGGGGCGGCATACGCTTTGCGGCACACTTGCGAAAAATATCGTAAATGAGGTTTACTGGAAAGGAATTCCCGACAGCGGAACGGTCACGGTTGGAGGATTGACAGAGCCGTGCAAAATCGGGTATTATCGCATAAAAGTCAAGCCGAATGGGGCTTATTGGGGCGGTGTTTGCTACAATGTGTTTGTTGGCGAGACTGCAAGCGGAGAGTTGCTCTCGGATTCCGAATGCCGCCGAATTATGGACTTGCCTGTGATTGATTTCACCGCTAACGGCGAAATCTACGGCGGCAAGGACGGAATCAAGCCGAAACAGCCTAATCCGCTTGATGAGCGGGTAGAGGTCGATGAGTTTCTGCAACGTGCCGTTTCGGACACGAACGATTCACGGCGAGAGGAAATACAGCACATTCAAGATAGTGCGGAGGCACAGAAACGCTCGTTGAATCGGGAAATTTCCGTGCTGAAAAATTCGCTGTTGCAGATTGAAAACGCTTTGTCGCGGTCGAGTAATATCGCCGACAAGATTGCCGCCGAGAAAAAGAAAGCCTCGGCAAGCGGCGATTTGAAACGGCGGGAACAGTCGCTTTTCTTGGACGGAATGAGGATTGATGTGGCTCTTGAAGAGAAGATTAAGGCGATTACGGAACAGGCGAATTTGACTGCTGTTGTTGAAAGGCAGTTTGTGATAAAGGTAGAGGGGGATTGATTTATGAACAAAAGTTTAGAAAATAAAGAAGCACAAAAAGTCTTACAATGCCTATATTGCGGAAATAAAACAAAAATGGATATGGTCGGTCAGCACATTTATCGTTGGGAAGATGATGAAGGATGTTATTGCGGAGTCGATATATATAAAATGTTCTCATGCCCTATTTGTGAAAAAGTCACATTTCATTATGCTTATTGGGAAAATGGAATGTATGGTAGAAACGGTGAAATGATTGAGGAAGAAGAAATATTATACCCTGTTAACAGCATTGATAGTAAAGCCATGCCTCAAAAAATAAAAGATTCTTTTGAGGCGGCGATAAAAATTAGAAATATCGACAATGCTGTATGTCTTATGGCTTTGCGGCGAACCCTTGAACTGGTGTGTGTTGATAAAGGAGCGACGGAATGGGGATTGAAAGACAAAATTAAGGAGCTTGTTCAAAATGGAATTCTACCTGATTTTTTGAGAGAAGCATCTTCATTTACAAAAATACTTGGTGATTCGGCGGCACACGACAAAGGGTTTGATTTGAACAATCACGATATAAATATTATAATTGATTTCGTGGAGTATATTATCGAGTATCTTTATGTTTTGCCATATAAGTTAGAGAAATATAAACGGCGGTTAAAGTCATTGGAGGAGGAGTTAAACGATGAATAACGATAAAATCCCACCACTATCCCTCGATATAGAAGCAACCGAGCGTGAGAAACTTCGCTCACTCTTCCCGCAGTGCTTCACCGAAAACAGCCTTAACATAGACAAGTTGCTCGCATTATGCGGCGAATTCATCGACCCCGATGAGAATGACCGCGAAAAATACGAGTTCCGTTGGCAAGGAAAGCAAGACTGCCTCAAACTCGCCGGAAAGCGTTCTGCCGGAACGCTCCGTCCGTGCATGGAGGATTCCGTGGATTTCGACACCACGCAGAATATCTACATAGAGGGCGATAACCTCGAAGTGTTGAAAATTCTGCAAACGGCGTATTACCGCAAAGTCAAGATGATTTACATTGACCCGCCGTACAACACGGGGAATGATTTTGTGTATACCGACGACTTCGCCGACCCGTTGGCTCGGTATCGGGAAATCACACAACAGACCACAAAATCCAACCCCGAAAGCATGGGACGGTTTCACACGAATTGGCTTAACATGATGTACCCACGCCTGCGCCTTGCGGCGAATTTGCTGCGGGATGATGGGGTTATATTTATCAGCATTGATGATAATGAAATCGACAACCTCAAAAAGCTGTGCAATGAAGTGTTTGGCGAAGAGAATTTTATTTGTCAGTTTATTTGGCAACGGGCGTTCTCTCCAAAAAATGATGCGCGATTTGTATCCAACAGCCATGACTATGTTTTGATGTATGCAAAACGAGCAGAAGAATTTCGAATCGGCAGACTTCCGCGAACTGAGGAAGCAAATGCCCGCTACCAAAATCCCGACAATGACCCACGCGGGGAATGGTCATCAAGTGATATTTCAGTGAAAACCTATAACGCCGAGTGCGATTATCCAATCACCGCCCCTTCGGGGCGAGTGATTGAGCCTCCAACAGGTCGCTGTTGGAGTCTCTCGAAAAATGCATTTTTCGAGAGACTCAATGACAATCGAATTTGGTTCGGTGATGATGGAAACAATACTCCAAGAATCAAACGGTTTTTGTCAGAACTGAAACATGACGGCATGGTTCCGACTTCGATTTTAATGCACAAAGATGTAGGACACAGCCAAGAAGGAGCGCAAGAGGTTAGTAAGTTATTGGGTGGCGGATATTTCAACGGTCCCAAGCCTGTTCGCTTGTTGCGCCACTTGCTCACGCTTGCAAATACAGACAAAGATTCTATCATTCTCGACTTCTTTTCCGGCTCCGCCACAACAGCCCACGCAGTCATGCAACTCAACGCCGAAGACGGCGGCAACCGCCGCTTTATCTGCGTTCAACTCCCCGAAGTCACAGACGAAAAGTCGGAGGCGTTTAAGGCGGGGTATACGAATATCTGCAAAATTGGCAAGGAGCGGATTCGCCGTGCGGGTGTGAAAATCCGTGACGAGGCAGGGCTTACGGCACAAAATCTCGACACGGGCTTCAAGGTCTACAAACTCGACAGCAGCAACCTCAAACTATGGGATGACACGCCAATCACAGGCGAGAACGCTCTTGAAATTCTCGAAGAGCGGATTTACGCAACGCTTGACATAATCAAGGGAGACCGTTCCAACGAAGATGTGGTTTATGAAGTCATGCTCAAGTTGGGGCAGGAGTTGACCGAGCCGATTGTTCCGATTGATTTGGGTGATGGTAAAGTTGTGTACGGAGTCGGTGAGGACGTGAAGTTTATCGTCTGCTTGGCTAAGGGGATTACGGTCGAAGATTCTAAGGCTATGGCGGAGTACGAACCGGGGCGGATTGTGTTCGCCGATGCTTGCTTCCAGAATAGCGAAGAGAAGAGTAATGTTAAGCTGACGTTAACGGATAGGGGAATCGCCATAAAGGCGTTATAAGGAGCGAACGATATGAAACTTAAATTCAAACACCAACAATTCCAAACCGACGCTGTCCACGCCGTGGTTGACTTGTTCAAAGGGCAACCTCGGCGGCAGGATACGTTTACCATAACAAACTCTCAAGACCAACTTCAATTAGAAGAGGGGCTTGGTTTCCGCAACGCTCTCACAATCACCGAGAGCCAACTCGTCACGAATATGCAGGAAGTCCAACGGCGGCATTCCCTACCCATTACGGAAGATACCACGCATCAGTACAATGTAGAAATGGAAACAGGAACAGGCAAAACCTACGTCTACCTCAAAACGATATTTGAACTCAACAAGCAATACGGATTCACGAAATTCATCATCGTAGTGCCGTCCGTGGCGATTCGTGAGGGTGCGTACAAGTCGTTCCAAATCACCGCCGACCACTTTGGGAGGGATTACGAAAACGTCCCTGTGCGTTGCTTTATTTACAACTCGAAAGACCTCTCGAATGTGCGGACGTTCGCCACGTCAAGCCAAATCGAGATTATGATTATCAACATCGATGCATTCAATAAAGATAAGAATATTTTCAATCAAGAACATGAAAAATTGTCGGGAGCGGCTGCAATCGGGCTGATTCAAGACACCAACCCCATTGTAATTATTGACGAGCCGCAGTCGGTTGACAATACCGCCACTGCCAAAGATGCAATCGCAAGTCTGAAACCGCTGTGCGTTCTGCGTTATTCGGCAACCCATCGTGAGAAGGTCAACACGCTGTACCGCCTAACGCCCGTGGATGCGTACCAATTGGGATTGGTTAAACAAATCTGCGTATCGAGCAACGAAATTGACAGCGATTTCAACCGTCCGTATATTAGGCTTGTTTCGGTATCGCACGAGAACGGCTTCACGGCAAAAATCGAAATTGACAAGGCGAATAAAGCCGGAAAAGTTGAACGCAAAACCATCACAATCAAGCCGGGGGCTGACTTACACGCTCTTTCCGGCGACAGGGATTTATACAAGGGATATCAAGTCATCGGAATCGACTGCGCGCCCGGCACGGAAAGCATCGAATTTTCTGACGGCTCTGCATTAGCACTCGGAAAAGCAATCGGAAGTGTTGACGAAAACTTAATCAAACGCGCACAAATTCGCAGAACGATTGAGACTCATTTTGAAAAGGAACTTCGCTACACCAAGCGTGGAATAAAAGTGCTGTCGCTATTCTTCATAGATGAAGTTGCGAAATATCGGACTGCGGAGGGTGAACAAGGAATCTACTCAAAAATGTTCGAGGAGTGTTATGCGGAGCTTCTCGCTTTGCCGAAGTTTACGGAGTTGCGGAAGCGTTTCGCGTTGCCCGCCGCCGATGTTCATGACGGCTATTTTTCACAAGACGCGAAAGGCAGACTGAAAAACACAAAAGGCGATTCTGCCGCCGATTACGACACTTACAATGCGATTATGCGTGATAAAGAACGGCTCTTGTCGTTCGATTTCCCGTTGCGGTTTATATGGTCGCACTCGGCACTAAAAGAGGGGTGGGACAACCCGAATGTCTTTCAAGTTTGCACTTTGATTGAGCAGAAATCGACATTCACCGCACGGCAAAAAGTCGGGCGGGGATTGCGGCTCTGCGTGAATCAAGACGGCGAGCGTGTCGAGGATAGGGACACCAATATTCTGCACGTCATGGCGAATGAGAGTTTCGCTGAATTTGCCGATAAACTTCAACACGAAATCGAACAGGAAACAGGCACAAAATTCGGTATTTTACAACTCGGATTGTTCAGCGGATTGACATATAAAGAAACAGTTACAGAGGAAAAATCGGTTAGTCAAGAAGAAGCAAAATCAATCGCCGATTACGTTCAACAACTCATCGCCGCTCCCGAAAAAGAAACGTCGAAAACAACACCGCCAGTCGCTCCGGCACTTGCAGAAGTCATAGAAAAAGCGGTCGCTGCCGCTAAAATGGGTGCGGAAGTCACCGCCGAAAAAGTCGCTGAAATAACTTACACCGAAACAAAGCAAGTGGAAAAAGCCCTGTCACACGATGATGCACAGGAACTTATCACCCACTTTGAAAAGAAAGGCTACATCTCCAAGTCCGGCGTGATTAAGGACACCATGAAAAAAGAACTTGCCGCCGGAACGCTTGACATTCCCGCACGATTCGAGGCGGCGCGTGAGAAGTTCGAGACTGTCATCAGCAAGGCGAACAGCAAAGTTCCCGTGCTTAACAAAGGCAAGGAAGTCACGGTCAAGCTGAAAAAGCAAGTCATGGTTTCGCCGGAGTTTTTGGCTTTGTGGGATAAAATCAAGGGGCGGACTGTGTATCGCGTCAAAGTTGATGAAAGTATGCTGAAAACTCGCTGTATCGCAGAACTTGCCAAAACCGAACGCATCACTAAAGCAAAAGTTGTCACTCGCACGGCGCGAATGAACGTCGAGCATTCCGGCGTGACACATACCGAAACCGCTGTGCAAGCCGCCGATACCAACGAAGAGGCACACCGCCTGCCCGACTTCTTGCGAGCGGTTGATAACGAGTGTTTCCTCTGTCAAAAGACTGTGGCTGATGTCCTCGTGGAAAGCGGTCGGTTGCAGGACTTTCTCAACAATCCGCAGCGGTTCACCGAGTTGTTTATCGAGACCGTTAAAGGCGTTCACAACAGCATGGAAATAGAAGGCATCCGATATATGCGGCTTGAGGGTGAGGAGTATTATTTGCAAGAGGTTTTCGACAGCGAAGAGTTGATTGCCTACATCGGCAAAAATGCCTACGAGATACAGCACACCGAAACCATATACGACCATGTCATTTACGATAGCGACACGGTGGAACTGCCGTTTGCCAAAGCACTCGATGAAGATGACGATGTAAAGATGTTTTTCAAGATACCCTCAAAGTTCAAAATCGAAACGCCGATTGGCACATACAACCCCGATTGGGCGGTTTATATGGATAAGGACGGTATTGAAAAATTGTACTTTGTTATTGAGACCAAAGGCACGACTCGGCTCGGCGGTTTGCGTGATGATGAGCGTAGTAAATTCAAATGCGGGCAGGTGCATTTTGCGGCACTTGATAATGGCGTTGTGTTCCCCGACAAGCCAGTGCGGGATTGGCGGGAGTTTAAGGTGAGGGTGTAAGGTATGGAAAAGAATATTGAACTTGAAAATGCAGTAGTTGACACGCTGAAACAAGCGGGGATTCCTGAAGATATGGCGGGGTATGATTATTTGAAAACGGCGGTTTTGTTGTCGTTGGAGGACGAGGAAACAAATGTGCAAATTGACGAATCATAGTTAATTTACAGTGTGCAATTCGTCATATTAAACGAAGTTTTTGCAATATTGCATATGCAACGAAAGTTGGCACTGTGCGGCGAACTCATGTGTTATGATATATTTATAAAATATATTATTGCACAGGAGGAGCGATGAAACCACAAACATTTCTAAGCGAAAACTGGACGGAGTGGGTATCAATGCTGAGCATTATGACCTGTCCGTTCTGCCGTCAACAGCACGGCAAAATAAAATCAGTACACCAACGGTGGCTGGTTTACCCACCTGCACATCCTAATTGCCATTGCATAATAGAGAAACTGCAAGCGATTGAAGCGGGAAATGCTACCAATCGCGGCAACGATGGTGCGGACTGGCACTTGGCGCATACGGGTGAATTGCCGGATTATTACATTGACAAGCACCAAGCGCAGGACGAGGGTTGGCGGAGGCGAGAGGGCAATTTATCAACGGTGTTACCCGGAATGATGATAGGGGGCGATATTTTCCACAACAGCGAAGGAAAATTGCCGGAAGCACCAAATCGGATATGGCGAGAAGCGGATATAAACTACACAGGCGGAGCAAGGAATTCTGAACGGATTCTTTATTCCAACGATGGGTTGATATTCGTAACATACGACCATTATCAAACCTTTTTTGAGATTGTGTAGGAGGATAAAATGAGAAAGTATTATATTGATTTTTCAAAGGCAAAAACTATCGGAGAAATTCACCTCGCTCTTAAAGAGCAACTTAAACTCCCCGACTGGTACGGCGAAAATCTCGATGCATTGTGGGATATGCTGACAGGGCATATCGAACCGGGGGAAATGAATCTGTTGGGCTTGCACAAACTCCCTAACAGTTTGTACGACTATAGTAAAAAGCTGTTGGAAACATTCAAAAGAGCAGAGGAATTAGACGATTATTCTATAATCGTTGACGATGATTGATTTTGAAAATATGGAGGGCGAAATATGAAAAAAGCAACAATATTACTTGTATTGATTTTTACTTTAACAATCGTAGCTTGTGAAGAAGATATTTCGCCCTCCGTAATTTTGGACGAAAATGAAACATTGGAAATTACAACTTCACAAAACGAAAAAGAAGCTCTGACAAATCAATTACAAAGATATTATGTGGATTTTGCAGAAGCGGAGTACATAGGCGAATTGCATCTGATTATAAAAGAGAGTCTTGAACTTCCCGATTGGTACGGCGAAACACTCGATGCCTTGTGGGATATGTTAATCGGTTATCTCGAACCCGGCGAGGTGTATATAAGCGGTTTGGAAAGCCTCCCTGATGATATATACGAATATGGGCAGAAAGTATTAGATGTATTTAAACAAGCAGAGGAACAGGATGGATATTCTGTGATTATAGTAGGAGAAAGTTAGGAGAGTAGAAAATGAACAATATAATCCCCAAAGATTTGATGCCGTTCTTTGAGATTCACACCGTTAAAACAAAACCCGTGTACACGCTTATTGAGTGCATTACCGTGCCGGAAAACAAGCGAATCAGCAATTTAGGAATCAACGATGATGAATTCGATGGTTTTGCGGGAGGAATCAAAGAGCGTTTCCGTGCCGCCGTTTACCTAATAAACCAAGAAGAACGTGACTTTTTGGACTTTGCTGTTGGCGTGACCGAGAAGAGAGCAAAATTAGAAGAAAGCATTGAGTTCCGCAATTTTAATGTGTTCTCTTTTAATGAATATGTGTTTCTCTTTCTGCACGGTGAAGAGTATCATCTTGTTATGCCTGTCGAGTTGATTGAAATTTATCGTGAAGTTGTTTCAGAAGCTGATTATGCGGAGAAAAACGCACTGAATCTCGACCTTTACAGATATTCCGTGCGCTGCTCAACCTTTACGGAGTGTATGAAATAGAGCATTTTATGGCGGTTTGGAATCAGCACAACAAGGTGAAAATCGACTATAAACAGGCTGAAACTTTTCTGTCCGACAGGGCGTATTTCCGCTCTGACTTTTACTTTATTGACAATTACGTTGTGCATGATTGTTTGGACGATGAGGAGTTTGAACATTTGTTGTACGAATGTGAGGAATTCGATTATTATATGCCTACAAAAAGCGTAATACGCGAATTCGAGAATCGCGGGTACTGGAACGATGAATCGGTGATTGAAGGTCAAAAGGAAATGGATAATTTCTTGGCGGAGTATATCAAGGACAAACGCAAATTAGAAGATTTACAAGATGAGGTTGTGTTTTCAAGTCATCGTATAACAAGTAACGCCGAAATTAAATATATGTTGGAGACAAATAAAGCACCGTTGGACGATACGGAATTCTGCGAGAGGTTTGAACGGCTTTATAACAAACTCCGCGACAACAATCGAATTTGGGAGTTGCGCGGGTTTACTCCGCCGACATTTAAGGAAAAGACGGGCAAGGCGGTGCGTCCTTTCAAAATGCCTTCGGTAAAGAAAAACGTGGCGAAAAAGCGTAAAAAGTAGAATATGTATAAAAAATCGGCTCGTAACAATCGAGTCGATTGGCTTTTTATGCGGGTTTGTGGGTTTGTAAATTACGTTCCTTAATTATAGCCGTACCAAATCGGCTCATATTGAGTGTGATAGTCTTTGCGGGACATCACGAGCGAATCTTTCGCCCAGATTATGGTCGATGACCAGTGGTAATTGCAATCACGCATGGCGAGCATTACATTGCCCCATTCAAGTGAGGGGTTATAAGGAGACCCGAAAATATACGATTATTCGGCAATAAACGATTTTTGATATATAAAAAAGCAACCACTGAAAAGTGGTTGCTTTTAGCTATCAGCAACAGAGGAATTGTTACTTGGACACTCAGAATATCATCAACAAGCGATTTTAATATGCTAAACTAAATTTACTTGATTTGCATCATGCCGCAATTTTTCTCGTTCTTTAGATATTACTATTTTAGTAATAATATCTTTAAATTTCGAGCTTTTGGAATGAATATTGATTTCTTTAAGTAGAAAAATTTGATTATCCAAGTTGTGAGAATCTAAACATTTTATTACATAACGAATCAAGAGTTTAGTCGATATACTACTCCTCTCATAGTTGCTTTTATCAATAACAAACTTTAAGATTTCAATCGTATCATTAATACCAATAGTATCTTCGGGTATTTTTTGTTGTTTGAAAAACTTTATTGCAAGAGCAGTTTTAAATAAATAAGAAAAAAACCAAATCAAATTTGGTACTATAAAAAAAAGGAAAAAGTTCCAAAGATTAGTTGTCCACAAATCTATAATGAAATTGTCAATTTTTTTAACATCAAATACAGCATTAACTAAAAATATAGTAGAACTTGTTAATATCGTTGCACACACGCAATAATATAAACTCTTTAAATATATTTTTAGCATTAAACTGAATTTAATTATTAGTTTAAATATTAACAAAAAAAGATATATAAACAAAATCGACATGATAATTGGTACTTCAATAAACAACTCCAAAAATGAGCATCCTAAAAGTATTGTAGCCACAAAATTAATGCGATACAAAGTATTATTAAGGTTAGCGTAGATGAGTATAGTTAAAAAAATGAAGATGGAGTAACCCAGTGCTGCTATAGGTAAAAATTCTACAAAAAACAAAAATATTTGAATAAAACCAATCGCATAAAGAGCATATAGTATAATAATGCCCTGCAACCCGAGAAGAAATACAAACCATATACTAATTACTATTGCCCGCAAATAACTCTTTGACCTCAAGACTTTTATTGATTTATACATTCGTTTTAATTTCGAGAAAATTTCGCATTCAACAAAAAAATTCCAAAACAAGCTTATTCTTTCGCGTAACCCTTGGCTGACATTCTCACTTAAGGCTGAGAACGCTTCAGAAGACAGAAATCCCTCGTTTTCGTGTATTATTGACAAAACATATTGTTTTGCAGTTTCGTTATACAATTCTTTTTTAGAAATGCTTATTATAACGGCAATTTCGTAGTCGTTTGTATAGTATTCAAATAGAGTGTTCCTCACAAAGCCAAGTGATTTATCATCACATCTGTTAATTATTAAACATTCATATGCTAATACAAGTTGGTAAAATTGTTTCTCTTCATATACAATGTTGTAATTTTCATCAGTATTTTCGTCTAATAATCGATTATATTCTTCTAATATGATTTCAATGAATTCGTTTTTATCGTCAATATTTTCATTTTTTTGACTGACCATAATTGCGATTTCACGCCACCATATATTTGTTGTTAGTTCAGCAGGATATTTATCTTTATTTTTTGATAAATAACACGCACAGAAATATTCTTGGTATCTATGATGTGAAAAAACCAACATATTATCTACAATTTGTAATATACCGACACTAATACATATGTCAAATATATACTTGTATTCGTATAATTGAAAATCTTTTAACTCATCGAAAGAAATGGAATTTTGTCTAAGAACAGCGGTCATATAATAAGAAAGTTTTTCTAAAGAGTTCAGAGTTTTTGGCAACGTTTTTGAAATGTTTTCATCTTTATTTAAAATTGCCTCAACAACAACTTCAAACATACTCATCAGATTTTTAGGTAAAAAAACGAGGGAATTGTCTTGATGTTTTTTAGACATACTGGCTTGATATTGGCAAACAAGAGATAGAATAAAAGGATTTTTGCACAAATCATACATTTGCCTATTTCGCATTAGTTCAAGTTCGAATTTTTTATGTAATCCGTACATTCTTTTTTTTATAATCTTTGATATCAAAATCTCGTTAAAAGGTTTAACAAATACTTTGTTTACCCCTAAATCATCATTGTAATCATTGATTCTGCACGTTAAAATATATCGAACATTGTTATCTCCTAACCACGTCTTAAGCTCATTTAAGTAAAATGAATTTTCATCGTTTTCGCGTGGCAATTCATCAACACCGTCTAATATAAAAATAATGTGTTTTTTATATTTGCTCCATTTACCGTCAGCAAAAAACATATATTTTTTTATCAAGTTTTCTTCGATAAAAACATCAAACATCTTTTGCTTTTTATCATTTCCTTTAATCCAACTTGAAAGTGGAATATATATTGGGATATCCTTGCTATAGCCCTTCAATGTCTTGGTAGCGATTTTTATTGCATGATTTCTTACGGTGACACTCTTTCCACTACCTGGCTCTCCCAAAAGAACAACTCGTTGTTTACTTTTCAAAAAAGCTTTTGAAAATCCTTTGCAATTATAACTTTCGTTTTTATCAAAAAGCAAAGAGAAAAGTTTTTTTCTGTCATTCAAATTTTCAACAATTTGTTCATTGGATTTAAACCCACCTATAGAATCCATAGGCGATATTGTTGTCATGAATTCTGGCGAGTCATAAAAATCAATATTTACACTTGGGTCTTCGAACCACTTGTCTTCAAAAAATGTCGAACGATTAAGTTTGTTTAAGTAATCTACTGTATCATCTAACATAATTCTTAAAGGTTCTTCTAATTTTTTCTTATTGTCTATTGCTTTTATATTTTTATAGAGATAACGAAAAATCCCGCCTATTACAGGAAATACGGTACAGGCGGCTAAAATAAAAAAACCAATTGGATTTTCCTGAAAAAAATTAACGACAGTGTTAATCCAATATGACATTAGTGGAATTCCTCCTTCTGCTCTAAAAACTATGCTTCTATCTCTATTATACCACACTTCGACTGATTTCGCAACCCCTTGTCCCAGAATTTATCAAAAAAATTTCAAGTTCATGGAATACGGACAAACCACGACAGAATAGCCTGTACTATGCCATTTTTGGCTAATTTCAGTACAGGAGGTTCACCCAATGAACAACAACGAATTCAACCACAACTACCCGCAAGAACTCGCCGAACAGAACAACTTCGTGGTTTTTCGGCTTGAGAAAGGCAAGGATAATAAAGTCAAAAAAGTGCCGTATTCGCCGCACACCACCAAGAAATGCTCAGTCACTGACCCGACAGCGTGGAGCGACTTGCAGACAGCAATTGCGACTTCTGTCATGTACGGATTTAACGGCATCGACTATGTGTTCACAGGCGGCATCATCGGAATTGACCTCGACAAGTGCCTTGACGAAAATGGCAATCCAAATGAAATCGCCGCCGATATTCGCCAACTTTCCGAATAAATGAATGGTAGAAAATCGGTCATCCAACTTCTGCAACGGCACGTTGGAGACGTTGTCCTCACCGAGTAAAACGTCCTCGAAAACAAACAATATTGTGCTTTTACCAGTGTCTTTTTCACCAGAAAAAATGATTGCTTTTTTCGCTTTGTTAATCGGCACAAGAACATACCCCAACATTTCTTGAATTAGGCAATGCTCCGACTCGGGTAAAACGTCAGCGAGATACTTCAAAAAAGCGTGACATTTCGCCTCGGGGTCGTAGTTTGCGTTGATTCGTATGGTTGACAAAATATCGGGATTATGGGGCGAAAGTTGACGTGTGTGAATGTTGTAAATTCCATTCTTGAGGTTGATTAAATAGGCATTGGCATTGACGTTGCTTGAGTTTGTGTAAATCTGCATTTTCCATTGTTTTGTGGTGTCGGAAATCTGCGAATAGGTCTTGTCGTTGTCGGCAGACATAAAAGTACGCACGAAATTCTCTGCCTCCAAATCCTCTTTGGGAGCGTAAACACCGTCCTCATAAAAGTGAAATCTATCGCCGCAGAAAATCACTTTTTCTTCGGTGACAAGAACGTCGGCAAGCACCGCACCCATGAATTTCAAAGTACCGTTTTTCTTGTATTCATACCACGGCGGCAGTTCATTTCCGTGACTATCACGCTTTTTGTTGGCAGTCGCAGAAAAGGATTTGTAAAGGTCATTATGATAACTAACAAGCTGTTTAATTTCAGTCGCTTTGAACGCAAATTTCGCCTTAATTTCGGAATTAATAAAGGATTCGGCAAGTTCATTGTTGTACAAATAATCGTTGATAAATTTGCGGGCGATTTCGATATTATCGTAGGCGGTAGTCGCATTTTTGCAGTCGGTTAACAGCTTACGCACGACTTTCATGTCCATCGGAATAAACGCCAAACCCGCAGGTGATTTGACTTTGCATTTTCCTAAATTCAGACACTCAAATCCAAGGGATGCAATTTTCGCACAAGTCATCGGCTTAGTTCCCGATTTGCGGAAACGGTTAATCTTATTTTGAGTCTGCTCGAAGGAATAATTGGGATGCGGTTTTGAGAATAAATGAATCGCATCATCGCCGCCCTCGAAAACGGCTAAGTTCGTGATTTTAGCGTACCAAAGCGGTTCGGGGAGTGTCTTTGCGTTCCACTTGCAATGTTGCAGAAAACAACAATCACACCGCACTCGAATCATGCCTTTTTGCGTTCCCGCAGACGGTGAAATCGGCGTGTCATTGGCAGAATCTGCCTCACGTGGCACATCGGGGAGATGCTCTGACAACTGTTCCTGTGTATATCGAATCTCGGGATTATACTTGATACACTCGACTAAAATCGGTTCTTCTTTGCAATGGTAAAATGAGGGGATTCGCATAACTCTGGACTCGTTCACGCAAGCGGAATCGCCGTCAAAATGTTTTACTAACTGTTTTTGAATATGCCGAAATTCCCCGACTGCGGCTTTTTTCATTAACCAGTAACAGTGGAGAGATTTTCGGGTTTTTACAATCAATGACGGCTCTAAGGGAAACGCTTTTATTTTCGCAAGTTGCTCTTCTAATGAAACATTATCCATCTCCACGAATTGAGCGTTAATGCGGATAATTTCCCTGTCGGTGTGACCTCCCGCATTTATGACGAGAAATATTCCCCGATTGTCAGAATTGTGCTGTTCTAGGAGTTCTTTCAGCGTGGTGTTGATGTTAGTCCCACTGAATGCAGAGCCTTTTTTATCGGCGAGAACACGCAGATAAATCTTCGTGTCATCAGGGGAATAAAACACATTGATGAATTCACTCGCCGATATTCCGAGACCTTGAAGGTGAAAAAGCCACGATATATTGATTTTTTTAATCATTTTGCTAAAGTTTTCGAGTTTCTTGCCGATATGATTTATGTAAGAGGAGAATGGGTGTGTTAATGGCTCGATTTCACGGATGAAGTAGTCAAAATCGTTATTTTTCATCATCGCTGAATGTGCATAAGCAGTGGTGTTGAATATAATACTGAAATTCAAAGGAGGGTTTTCTAATGAGAAAATCAAAAACAAAGAAGCTGGTTTCGCTTCTGTTGGCGGCAGTTATGTTGCTGACAATGGCAACTTTCACGGCTGTTGCGGAGGATAGTAAACCACTTCTGGATTCTGTTAATCTTCACGAGGTAACGGAAGTTGATGTCGCCGACATCACGGTCATTGATGTCATCTACGAAACAGGTGGTGTTCTGCCTCGCAATACTAATGCGAGCATTGTCGCTACTAATAGCGATGTGAGTGCACAATCGGCACAGGACGAATTCCCTGTTGCACTCGGTCATTTCAACAGACAGGCTACTCTAACGAATGCCTTGCCGCACCACATTCTCACCTTTACTGCTCCGACTGCAAGGGAGTACGTTATTCAGTTTGCGAGCGATAACTCGTTTATGAGGATTACTCTCGGCATTCTTCATGCCGATGGAAGTATCGGACTTACGAATGTGGAGTTGGCTAATGGTGGGGCGATTTGGTTCGGATTGCCCGCAGGCGAATGGGTCTGGGTTGTTTGGAATCCATACAACTTTACGCTTGGCAATTACCACGTAATGGCAAACGGTTTTAATCCCGCAGGAGCGATTTCGATGAGAAGTATGACTCCTACTCTAAACGTGGTTTACTTTAATTACCCTGGTGGCATCATTGGAAGAAACGGTGTTATTTGGGTGGACCCAGTTGAGACCGCACTTTCTCTTATCCAAGACTTTGCTCTGTCCTTACCACCTACGATGAGCATCACACCAACGTGGGAGTTGCGAGTTAATAGCGGCGGTGGCAGTGGAGATACGTTCGTTCTTGATACTGCACTTTGGTTGACCAACCAAAGTTTCACCGGACTTGGTGGGTTTGGCACATTCCGCTTTGACCATGTACCAGGGTACAATCAGCCACAAGAAATCATCTGGCTTCAATTACGTGATGTGCCTGCACGTTCTCCGATTAGTGGGCATTACAGCTGGTTCTCACAACGCAGAAGCGGAAGTCTTATCCACAGTATAAGACTTACAAGTCAAACAGACCCAACGGACGGAATCGTTGTACTCTGTAGACAAACTGGAGAAATGATTTACTGGCGTGGTAACGGCAACGTTTTTTGTCGTACTACTTGGGGAACGCCTGTTTTGAATTTAGTTACACAGTTCCCTTTCCCAGTAATTTAATGCAAGCATAAACTCAACCATATGATTAGGCGAACTCTTTGTTTGTCTAATCGTATGTGGGTTTTATTGCTAACTTCGGTATAGTAAAATGGAGGTATTGTCATGTACATCGGAACAAATACACAGGCGGGTAACGCATACTGGACGAACTTGTCGCAGAGGATTGTTGGGGGTTCTCGCATAAATGCCGCTGATATTGGAATTATGAGGCGTTCCTGCGAACGCTTCGACAGGTTTATAAGTGGCGACACATCCGCTTTTATCAACTTTGAGGCGGTTGAGGGTTCGCTCCTCATGAATATTCATGCAGAGAGTTCAAATTGGGACTCGCGGAGCGAATTACGGAGCTCGTATTTCCGCTCATTGTTCGAGATTAGTGATATTAGCATCGCTAACGAGCGACTTGGGGCGATTTGGGACAATCATTGTGTCAACCGGAGTTGGCTTGTATTAGCACCGCTCGCAAATAACAGAAACGACGGGTTCTTCACCATCGAGAGTGCAATGGAGCGGTATGCGTTTCTGCACGCAGAAGTTCATCGGGCTTTCGAGCATGATAGCGAGCTGTTACGCCAGAATCTTGAAGCTCTAAACGGTGGCTTTTTGAATCATATGCACGGAATGCTCGGTGTGTTTGGCGTTGAGGTAATGTCAAGCGGGTGGAGTTCGGCTTTTGAAATGTCGAACGCTCTTGCGTTTGGCTTTATTCAAGGGATTGATACAGGAATGGGGTTCGAGGAAGCAAAACAATTCGCTTTTGAGCGTGTCACCGAAGAATTCGGAGAATATTCGCCGATTGCGATTGATAACTTAGCACGGCATTTTATGGCGAATAGCCGCTTTTCGCTCGCCGAAATTCACAGCCTTTTCACGAATGTAGGTTTAGTTTCGGTTTTGCTGACGAACATGATTCAGCAGGAGCAGTCGTGACGCATTAGGCGTGTAACCGTCTCGAAAAATCGAGGCGGTTTTCCTTTACCCTGCTTGCAAATCGGGTGTATTTCTACGTGAGATTGCAAAGCGGCTGATAGTCGGGCTTGAATGTGAAATCCCCGACTTGGACAAGCGTATTCAGCATATCTTCCGTAATCAATTATTCGGAATTGCAATCACCGAATTGACTTCTATGCTGTCACGGCGGAGCGTGTACTGCTCTAAGTACCCTAATGGAAAATACTCCATTGTTAGGTTTGATAACGCAGAGGGAAATATCCGTTTCAAAAAAATCAAGCACGTTTGGAAAGGTGAAAAGTGTGCATTTTGCGGTGCAAGTAAAGCAGAATATGAGCGTGATGATACGTTAGAGGCTCATGCGTATGAATTTATTCATACTAATAAACCAAAGGAAATGTTTAATATGAAATTTGATGTGATTATAAGTAATCCGCCTTATCAGTTAAGCGATGGCGGTGGCATGGGAACAAGTGCCATGCCCTTATACCATAAATTTGTAGAACAAGCAAAAAAACTAAAACCACGTTATTTATCAATGATTATTCCTGCACGTTGGTATGCGGGTGGAAAGGGGCTTGATGAATTTCGTTCAACTATGCTTTCAGATAATCACATTCGAGTTTTAGCCGACTTTTTCAATGCAACAGACTGTTTCCCAGGTGTGGATATTTCTGGAGGGGTATGCTATTTCTTGTGGGAAAGAGATGATGGTGGTAAGTGTGATGTTATTTCTATTCGTGGTGACAACCAAAGCAATATGAAACGACATTTATTAGAGCAATCAAGTAATACATTTATAAGGTTTAACGAGGCAATAGGGATTTATAGGAAAATACGCCACGAAAACGAAACATCATTCTCAGATGGCGTTAGTCCAAGAAGACCCTTCGGTATTTCGGCGACTGTAGAAATGTCAGAAAACGAGAAAAGCGGAACAATAAAAATGTTTGCATATCCAAAAAGTGGTTTTATATCAACAAACAGCATTGAAAGAAATCGTGATTGGGTCGATAAGTATAAAGTTTTTCTTGCGAAAGCCTATGGAGAGCGTGGTGATTTTCCTTACCTTGTGACTGGTAAACCATTTATCGGCGAACCCAAAACTTGTAGTTCCGAAACATATCTCGTTGCACGAGTGTGTGAGAATCGTCAGGAAGCGGAAAATATTATATCCTATATGACAACAAAGCTATTTCGTTTTTTAGTTTTATTAAAAAAGAACACACAGAATACTTCAAAAGATGTGTACTCATTCGTGCCTGTCCAAGACTTCTCCCAATCATGGACAGACGAAAAACTCTACAAAAAGTACAATCTTACCGAAGAAGAAATCGCTTTCATTGAAAGCATGATTCGCCCTATGGAATTAAACGACTAATCGGAGAACAAGCAGATGGAGTTTTTCCCGCCACGCCCCGAAATAAACCCTATGATATACGCTTATTGTCGAAAGTACCGCCCCTGCTATAACCGTGGATTTATCCGATGTTAAAGTTGGAGTTGCCGTCACACATAAGGTGTTTGGCGAGGGGATAATCGCAGAGATTAATGAAAACCGCATCTATGTTTCCTTTGGTAAAGCAAAGAAGATGTTTTTGCTCCCCGATGCATTTGAAGGCGGTTTCTTGAAATTATAAAAAACTGTGAAACTCTGCGAAACCGCTTGACGGTTGGCGAAAAATGTGGTATTATATATAAATGATAGTTTTTTATTATGACAAAAAGAACCACTTCCGTGATTCTCTCGAAAAAAGTGTCCAAAATTGCACGACTCTCAGACCCAACTTTGGAACTTTCCCACATTAAGCCAGTCCGAGACCTGTCCGAAATTGCACACCTCTTTTTACAGAAGTGCGACTTTTTAACTTCTGCTCCTCG
>JGI24703J35330_11748586_pt1 | contig 21190 bp, 20 predicted proteins | sample TergutNt197P1_FD_35330 | JGI IMG/M metagenome (IMG submission 35330)
CAGGGGCGGCTATTTTCAAAAAAGATTTTTTTTTTTTTTGCGTAATTAATAGTAGAGGGAATTTAAAAAACTCAGAACGGGGCCTCTGAGGTGATGAAATAATGGAGGTCGATAACTATGTCAAAAATAGCAGAAAAAGGAAGTTTATCATTTGATGCAATCAAGCAGACTGATGAGAAAGGAAACGATTATTGGTCAGCAAGGGATTTACAAAACATTTTAGGATATAGCAAATGGGACAATTTCAAAAAGGTAATTGAAAAAGCAATGTTGGCTTGTAAACACGCTGGGAACAGTATTTTGGAACATTTTCCCGACGTCGGGAAAATGTTCTAAAGTACTGATACAATCGCATTTAAACCATCTTTTAAATCCAGAAAAATGAATACTATTCGGAGGTCATTATGAAAAAACAAATCATTATTATAACAGGAGTATTTCTAAGCGTTGTTGGATTTTTTATCCTAACAAATCTACCCAACTCTTCAAACAATTCAGGAGAAAACTTATTCGTTTCCTCCCTCGAAAATATCGATGTTGAAACAACAAATAACGAAAACGAAGATGAAACACCCCCCATGGAAATAAATGCAGAAAATGAAATCAAGGAAAGCAATATATTGAACTCAGGTACAGTTTTCGTTGATGTGCAAGGGGAGGTTGCCAATCCTGGAGTTTTTGAAGTAGAGGCTGATGCTCGGGTAGGTCATGTGATTGAACTAGCAGGTGGGTTACGTGAGGATGCAAACGTGCGAGGGTTAAATCAGGCTGCGCGGGTATTTGACGAGATGGTTATTTTTGTGCCACATATTGATGATGTGGTTGAAATTGTCGAAAGTCCAATTCCAGCTGGCAGTCCGACAACAGAAAATACTAATGTTGATTCAGATTTGATTTCATTAAGTACGGCAAGTGCGTTAGAATTGCAAAGTTTGCCTGGGATTGGACCTGCAATATCTGCAAATATTATTGCTCATCGAGAGGAAAACGGCCCTTTTACAACAGTCGATGAATTAGCTAATGTTTCAGGAATTGGCGCAAGGATTGTGGAGAATATCCGTGAACTCGTTAAACCTTGATTTATCAGCAACTTGGCTAAAAAATCAATTAAAAAAAACGAGACAACATTGGATTTATGCCGTTTTCGCCATTGTTTTGGGGGTGCTTGTTTATGAGGGGTTGTTTTTACTGCTCCCGTTGCTCCTCTTTTTTTATTTTCGATTTCCAAAATCTTTTTGGATTTTTGGAGGGATTTTTTTAGCAAGCATTGCTTTTTTGTATTTTGCTACTAGAGAACCTATCCTACCTAATTTATCCAGCGAGCAACAGAGTTATACTGCAGAAATCATTCGGGTTAGAAGACGGACTGAAGAACGTCAAACTGCAATTGTGAGCATTGATGGTCATGAAGTTTTTATGACCTTTCGCGAAGCTTATCCCCGCCTTGTTCCAGGACAGACCGTTCGCATCTTTGGGCGCTTGTCACAACCTAGCGAGCCTACAGTACCTCACCGTTTTAATTTTCGCTCTTTTTTGCGTAATCAGAATATTTATTTAACTATCCATACATCCCAGCTTGAAATTGTTGAGACAAATTTTTCACCATGGCGTTTTCAATATGACTTAGCAGATTGGATCAGCGAACGATTTCCACCCTTAACTGCATCGTATTTACAATCTTTTTTTATCGGTATTCGTGATGATATGGACTCGGAAACGATGGATATTTATAACGATTTAGGGATTCTCCATGTTTTTGCCATTTCCGGCGTTCATGTAACACTTTTAACAGGGATCATCCAAGATTTCTTGAAGCGTTTGGGTCTGATTGATATAATTGTTGATGTTATCATCGTCCTTTTTTGTTTAGCATTTATCTTTGCAACAGGAGGTTCCGTCTCAATTATCAGAGCTTCTTTTATGGGAATACTAGCGATTTGTAACCGTCGACTTAAACTCGGTCTTTCTTCTTTTGACATTTTTGCTCTGGTTTTCATCGGCAATTTTTTGTTTGATCCTTTGGTCGTTTTTGGTCGAGGTTTCCAATTTTCGTACTGGATTGCTTTTGTCCTGATCTCTTCACGCTCATCAATTAAAAACCTTTCACCATTAAAATCTCGTCTATCGATTGTTTACCTAGCACGGATGGCTTCAATTCCTATTTCAGTCTCAACTGGCTATGAAATAAATCTCACCTCTTATCTCGCAAACCTCATTTTAGTACCACTTTTAATGCAACTGATTATACCAGCCTTATTGATAACCCTGTTCTTCCCCCCTCTTGCTCTGCTCACCGATTTCTTGCTCCGCATCTTTGAATACCTGAACGGATTTCTCCATCCTTTTCTCAATATTAACCTCATTTTTGGTGCTTCCTCCTTGCCGATTGTCATCATCCTTCTTGCAAGTCTACTCATTGCTTGTTATCTCTATGAAAAACAGCAAAAGCTTTTGGTTCGACTTGCCTTAATCGGGCTCTATCTGCTGGTGCTAGAAGGCAATCGCTTATGGCAACCTTATTCATCAGTTACTTTTGTGGATGTAGGACAAGGGCATGCCACAGTCATTAGAAGTCCGTATCAGGCTTGTACCATCGTGATTGACACAGGCGGCGATGTTGGTAGAGTGCGCAGTGATAATCCCTCAATCTTTTCCAATACCTTAGAGCCTTATCTCTTAGGGAGTGGTGTCCGCAATGTTGATTTTCTAATTTTAACCCATGAACATTACGACCATATTGCCGAGTCGATCCCTTTGATGAATCGCTTTAATGTTCGCAATCTCATCATTAGTGAAGCGGAGTATTCTCATCAGATTGAAGCGATTGTGAATGAAGCCCGTCGACTAAATATCCCCGTCCATATCGCACGACCGTTAGACCGATTTATTTGTGGCAACCAGGTCTATACATTTATTCATGATGAAATTGACAACCAAGACATCAACGAGGATTCCTTAGTCATGACGGTTGAAATAGATGGGTTTAATACGATGATAACGGGCGATATTGGTCATATTACTGAAGCAGCTGTTTTAGGGAATAATCATTTATCACAGATTGATTTCTACCAAGTAGCGCATCACGGGTCACGTCACTCGAATTCATTAGAATTCCTTGATGCGTTAAATGTCAGATATGCCGTTGTCCAAGTTGCAACTCGCAATTTTTATGGTCATCCACACGATGAGTTATTTGAGGTTACTGATGCGTTAGGAATTCCGCTTTTAAACAACGCTGTTCATGGTACGGTTCAATTTAAGTTACGACGTGGTCATTATCAAATTTATATTTGGCCGTCAACGCAATGATAAAATTAGGCAAAAAAATTCCCCTATTAAACCTTCATTTAACAGGGGATAAATCATTCAAATTTAAGAAATTAAAATGGGAAGAATATCGGTGTAAAAATGGCGATAACTATCATTGTTATAACAACGAGCGGGAAGCCATTTTTAAAATAGTCAACAAACTTATAATTACCAATACCATAAACCATCGTGTTAGGAGGTGTAGTAATTGGCGACATATAAGCAAGTGAACTAGCCATCGCGATCGCCATCGCAATTGTCGCAGGGTTTATGCCGAGGCTACTGCTGATTGGAATAGAAATAGGTACCAGTAAAGCGGCTGTTGCTGGATTTGAAATGAATGTCGTTAAAATCCATCCTAAGATAATAAATACAACCATCATCGTAAAGCCAGAAACATCACCAACAACACTTAGAATTTGATAAGCGATGAAATCTCCAGCACCGGTTGTAGTCATTGCAGCTGCGAGTGCGAATAAGCCGGCAAATAAGAAGATTGTTGGCATATCAACAGAGCGAAATGCTTGTTTTTGTGTTACGAGTCCTAATATTACAACTGTAATTGCAGAAATACTTGAAACAACGTGGATTGGTATACCAATCGGTGCAAGTTGCGCTTCAAATATGAAAGCAATCGTTGTCGCTAGTAAAACGACAATTGCCGCAACTTTTTTCCATTTTGGAACATGGTCAAAATTCTCTGTTTGTTCAGCAGTCTCATCTAGTTCAATATCAGGATGATTAGGTAATAATTTGTATCCGACTAAGGCAAAGAACAGTATCCCAACAATCCCACGTGGTATGGAAACCCATGCAAATTCAAAGAAACCAAAACTTTGACCCGCCATTTCATATAAGAGTTCACTAGCAATAACGTTTGGTGATGTGGAGGTTAAGGTCATTCCACCAAACATTGACGTTGCATAAGCAACAGGTAATAATAATCTCGAACGATTAATGCCAGATTTTTTACAAATCCCAATGACAACAGGAATCATAATTGCCATTGCAGTTGTATTAGAAATAAAACTTGATAAAGCACCACCAGCAATCATCAGTGCAATCATAAGTTGTCGCTCTGTTTTAGCTCTTCGTGTTACAATTTCACCAAAAGCATGTGCCATACCGGTTTTTTCGAGCGCCGCCCCTACAATAAACATCCCAAAGAACAAGATAACTGTCCCGTTTGTGAAACCAGCAAATCCTTGTGCTGGTGTAATCACTCTTGTTAAAATTAAGGCTAACATAACAACCATAGATGTAGTTGCAATCGTGATTTTTTCCCAGACAAAACTTACCATACTTAATGCTAAAATAATGAGCGTTATTGCGATTTCAGTAGTCATACTTACACAACCTTTCTTTGTAATACAAAATTTCTAAAATTATACAAATTTATTCGTTAATGTTCCAACATTTTCAATGTATATTTCTACTACATCCCCTCTTTTAATATACACTGGTGGCGTCATTGCATGTCCCACTCCAGCAGGTGTTCCAGTCAAAATTATATCACCCGGTCGTAGCGTCATCCCTATAGTTAGCTCAGAGATTATATCACCAATATCGAAAATAAATAAAGAAGTATTTGATGATTGTCTTAGCTCACCATTAACATGGCATGTAATATCAAGTGATGGCGGATAAAAAATGAGATCCTTTGATACGACATAAGGACCAATTGGACATGTTTGATCAAAACTTTTACCAAAGTACCACTGATTATGGTTGATTTGTCTGTCGCGAACTGTAATATCGTTTGCCACAGCATAGCCAAATATATAATCACCTACATCTTCTTTGGCAACATTTTTGGCTGTTTTTCCAATAATGACTGCCAATTCAGCTTCATAATCAAGATGAGATGTTAAAGCTTCATGCGTTGGTAGCTCCTCGTTATGGGCAGCAGGAGGATATGCCGATTTCGCAAAATAAGGACCATATGTTGGGATCACACTTAATCCTTGTCCTTGTTGCATCGTTTCTGCTACTTCTTTTGCATGATCAGCATAGTTCTTTCCAATGCAAATAATATCGCGTGTCGGATTTGTGATCGGTGATAAAAGCGTCACTTCGTCTTGTGAAATCGGAAGAAGATTTTTTTCACTTATAACTTGTTCAAAATTTGGAAGTGGTTTGTCTTCATATTGCTTAATGAAGTCAATTAGAGTTTTTGGCGCATCTTTTTCATATAGCATTTCAAAGCTATAATACCCTTCATCCTTAACGACACCAGACAATTCTGTACCCTTGTGTAAAAATGTTGCAAATTTCATAATTGTGACCTCCTAAAATTTTCAATTACCTTGCTCAATTTGCACAAATAAAGAACAAGTAATCATTTACAATCACATAGTAGCACACGAAATTGAAAACGTCCAACATTAATAAATTATAACAGCTATTAATCAAGTTAATAGTTAGGCATTGGTTGCTTTTTTCACAAATGAAGTTTTTTCATTTGTTGACATCAATTTTCAATCATTTGACTTCACAATCTACAAATTTCTTGTTTTTGATTGAAGAAACCATCAGTTTCATGGTATAATCTTTAACATCGTAAAGCTTAAGTGCAAACGAATTGTTTATGTCGAAAATGAGGAGATACGTATGGATATCAAACAACTTGAATATTTCATATCAATTATCGAAAATGACTACAATTTATCAAAGGCAGCAGAATCGATTCATATTTCACAATCGGCGCTTTCACAAATGGTTAAAAATTTTGAAGACCGTGAAAACATCGAGCTTTTTGAGCGGCATCGTGGCAGATTAATCTGTTTAACCGCCGCAGGTGAAGCCTTATATGGCAACGCCAAAATAATGATCGCTGTTTACGAGACGATGATGGAAGAAATTAGAAGTTTCAAAAATGATCTCAGTGGTGAGATTGTTATCGGTATTCCACATCTTATTATTTCGACTGTCTTTTCTGAGGTTATTAGCTATTTCAGAAGACACCACCCAAACATCCATATGACAACTGTCGTAACCGGTGCTTATGCATTACAAAAAAAATTGTTGGCTGGAGAGCTTGATATTGCTATCACTTTAAAACCAACAAATTTTGACAGTCACTACTTTGAAGAATTAACGCTCGTCGAAAATGAACTGTGTGCTTTTGTCGATGTTAATCACAAATTCACGTCAAAAAAAATTTTAGATTGGGTTGATTTTGACAAAGAACCTTTTGCAATTTTTGATAAAGGTCACATGATTCATGAACTTCTAATGACTGAATTTCAGACACGTAAAATAAACCCTAACATCTTAATTCGTTCTAATTACTGGGATTTTATGTTACGTTCTACCTTTAAAACAGACATCATAACAATCCTGCCCGCAGTCCTATTGGATTACTTCCCGGCAACAATAAAAGCCATTCCAATTAAGAATCCGATAAAATGGCAAGTTGTTATGTGTCGCAATAAAAAGAAGACTTGTTCACGGCTTGACGAGTTTGTCTTTACATCTATTGCTGAGCATTTCTAAATCAATGAAATTTCTACACTTATACTCCCCTCTTTTAACACCTAATTTCGGAGTGTTGATTATTTCTTAAATTTAGGGTATAATAGATGTCGTATTCATTAAAATTCAAAGAAGGTGATTGGAATGACTGAGGTTTTTGATATGAATATGAATGATTTAATGAGTGAAGAGTCTGAATTCATGGAAGGTTTGCAACACATACTAGCAAACTTGGGAGTGGAGATTGATGCTAATTCACTCGCAACCATCTTGCATGAATACGAGCTAGCGAAAATGGATTTTCTAAGGGATCATATTATGAGGTTACTTGAAGATCGCGGTAATGAATTCCAAGGTGGGCCTGTCAAAGTGCTAGTTTCTCAATCTGGAATTGGCTTTGAATCAGATGATTATGAATCAGATGATCAGGATGATGAAATTATTGACACAGACATCGTTTCATAAAAAACATTCGTTTTAAAATTCGAACATTTGCCAAAAAAATAATCATTTTTATCTTTCTGGTTTTATGACCTGGAAGATTTTTTATTGATAAGGCATTATTGATTTTTATGCAGAAAAATGTTATAATATCAGTGTGTATTCAACCTTGATTATCATCACGCAATATAAAATAAAACTAACAATTTAAGGAGGAAACAAAATGAAAGCATGGCAAGATTTTAAAGGTAGTAATTGGCAAAACAAAATTGATGTTCGCGATTTCATTGTTAACAACATGACCGTCTATGAAGGAGATGATTCTTTCTTAGCAGGACCTACAGAAGCAACAACTAAACTCTGGGATCAGGTTATGGATTTAACCATGCAAGAACGCGATGCAGGTGGTGTCTTAGACATGGACACTAAAATTGTAGCATCAATTGTTTCACATGATGCTGGATATTTAAACAAAGATCTAGAAAAAATCGTTGGTTTTCAAACTGACAAACCTTTCAAACGTTCTTTAATGGTCTTCGGTGGTATTAAAATGGCTGAAACCACAGCAAAAGCTTATGGCTATGAGGTTGATCCAGAAGTTTCAAGAATTTTTACTGATTATCGAAAAACACACAATCAAGGTGTTTTTGACGCTTATACACCTGAGATGCGTGCAGTGAGAAAATCAGGTGTAATTACTGGATTACCTGATGCTTATGGTCGTGGGCGTATTATCGGTGACTATCGCCGTGTTGCTCTTTATGGTATTGACCGCCTAATGAAAGAAAAACTCAATGACTGGAATCGTACTCGCAAAACAATGGACGAAGAAACCATCCGTTTAAGAGAAGAAATTACTGAGCAGTATCGTTCTTTAAATGAATTAAAACAAATGGCTGCAACTTATGGTTATGATATTTCAAAACCAGCCGAAAATGCTAAAGAAGCCATTCAGTGGTTATATTTCGGGTATTTAGCAGCGATTAAAGAGCAGAATGGTGCTGCAATGTCTTTAGGGCGTGTTTCTACATTCCTAGACGTTTACATCGAGCGTGACCTTAAAAATGGTGTCATTACCGAAGAAGAAGCTCAGGAGTTTTTAGATCATTTTGTTATGAAGTTACGTCTTGTAAAATTCGCTCGTACCCCTGATTATAATGCCTTATTCTCAGGAGATCCAACGTGGGTAACAGAGGCAATTGGTGGGATGTGTAGTGATGGACGTTCAATGGTAACGAAGACGTCATTTCGTTTCTTACATTCTTTAGATAATCTCGGTCCAGCTCCAGAACCAAATTTAACTGTTTTATGGTCGACGAGGCTTCCTAAAGGATTTAAAGACTACTGTTCAAAAATGTCAATCAAATCTTCAGCTATTCAATATGAAAATGATGATTTAATGTTGCCTTTATACGGTGATGACTATGGGATCGCTTGTTGCGTATCACCAATGAAAATCGGTAAGCAAGTTCAATTCTTTGGTGCACGCGCTAACCTTGGTAAAGCATTATTGTATGCAATCAATGGTGGTGTCGATGAGCAATCTAAGGTGCAAGTTGGCTTGCATTGGCGTCCAATCCGTGATGAAGTGCTAGATTACGATACAGTGATGGAAAATTTCAATGAGGTTTTAGATTGGTTGGCAGAAATGTATGTTAATACTTTGAATGTTATCCACTATATGCATGATAAATATTGCTATGAGCGTGTTGAAATGGCATTGCATGATACTAATGCGCAAAGAATTTCAGCAACTGGAATCGCTGGTCTTTCAGTAGTAGCAGACTCGTTATCAGCAATTAAATATGCAACAGTTAAACCAATCCGTGATGAAGATGGTATTGCAGTTGATTTTGAAATCGAAGGAGACTTCCCGAAATATGGTAACAATGATGACACAGTCGATCAGATCGCTGTGGATATTGTCGATAATTTCATGAAAAAAGTTCTCCAATACAAGACTTACCGTGCTGAAATTCAAACGCAATCGGTATTAACGATCACTTCTAATGTTGTATATGGTAAAAAGACAGGAAATACTCCAGATGGACGTCGTGCTGGTGAGCCGTTTGCTCCAGGTGCAAACCCAATGCACGGTCGTGACACAAGTGGTGCTGTAGCATCTATGTCATCAGTTGCAAAGTTACCATTTGAATCTGCGCAAGATGGGATTTCAAACACATTTTCACTAGTACCAGAAGCGTTAGGGAAGACAGAGGATGAGCGAATTAACAATCTATCAGCAGTACTTGATGGTTACATGTCTAAAAAAGGTCATCACTTAAATATTAATGTCTTCAACCGTGAAACGTTGCAAGATGCAATGGAAAATCCAGAAAAATATCCTCAGTTAACTATCCGTGTATCTGGTTATGCTGTTAACTTTATAAAATTAACTAAAGAGCAGCAAATGGATGTAATCAACCGCACCATGCATGGAAATATGTAATTCCATGGAAATATGTAATTCCATGGAAATATGTAATTCAAGCAAGCTTGAATCGATTAATTCCATGGAAACCTTAAGAGAGTGGGACCTACCCACTCTTTTCTCTTGGTGTTATGTATAATTTTATCAAAAAATGTCAAAACTACTGTGGAGGTGGAAAAATGTCACAAGTAGGCTATGTTCATTCAATCGAAACATTTGGGAATGTGGATGGTCCTGGAATAAGGTTTATTCTATTCTTGCAAGGTTGTACATTGCGTTGTAAATATTGCCATAATCGTGATTCATGGAAGCTTCAAAGTGGTAAGGAAATGACAGTGGATGAGGTTATGGCGGAGGTTTTAAAATATCGTGAATTTTTTGATGCTTCTGGTGGTGGTATCACTGTCAGCGGGGGCGAGCCGATTATTCAACTTGCGTTTTTAATTGAGCTTTTTAAGGCTTGTAAGACGCATGGAATTCATACGAATATTGATACGAGTGGTGGCATTAAACTGACGGAGCGGAATAAATTGCTTATCGATGAGTTGCTCACCTTTACGGATATGATCATGCTAGATGTTAAGTTAATGGATCCTGAGGGTCATAAAGATTTGATTGGGGTGCCAAATTCGCATATTCTTGATTTTGGACGTTATATTGCCAAGACTGGTACAACCCTTTGGATTAGGCGTGTCCTCGTACCTGGGCTTACTGATTCAGAAGCGGATTTGATCGCAACAGCTGAGTATATTAAAGAATTAAACCAACTCGGAAATGTCGAACGCATTGATGTTCTTCCTTATCATCCGATGGGTGAGGCTAAGTGGGAGGAGTTGGGTTATGAATACCCGCTTAAGGGGCAACGTGTTCCGACAAAAGAAGAGGTAATTATTGCAGAGCAAATTTTAAAAGCAGGTCTCGAGTGAGTTCCTGCTTTTAAAATTTGTTAATTTTCGCGTTTTTCATTAGGGCCTTGATTCATAGCAGGAGTTTCTTCACCCTTTTTAATCGCTACCCAATTGCTGATGGCTGATTTTAATGCTTCTCTTTTATATTCTTGATTCCAGCGGTTAACACCGATATAATCAAAGATGCCATCTTGCTCTCGCGGCCATTGGTCACCGCCCATGTGAACAACAGCACGTTCTAGTTGTTCAAGAGCCGATATTATGCCACCGCCTCCACCACCTGCTGCTGCAACAAGAATGCTACCTTTGCCTTTATGATAGGAAACTTGATTTTCACGTGCATCCCACTGTTTAGTTGCTTCGCAACGACGCAATTTATCAAGAAAAATTTTCATCTCTTCACTAACTTCACCCCAATAAACAGGGGTTATGTATACCAACAAGTCCGCTTCTTGGACTTTTTGTTGTAATTCCCAAAATCCATCTTTCTCTCCAAAAATGCAACGGTGTTCACTAAAACAAATGCCCCATCCTTCGTCACACATCTGACATTTCATTAATTTTTCGCTTGATAGTCGAATTGTCTCAAAATTGATCGCAAGTTCTTTTGCTATTTCTTCGGCTGCTTCTACAAAAGAATAGCAAACACCCTCCAATTTAGGTGTCCCATTTACAATTAACAGTTTCATAAGGTCACTCCTTTATGCAAATTATAGAAAAACAAATTTTTCTAGCACCTCTACAATTCCGTTATCATCATTAGATTTGGTTATATAATTTGCCACCGCTTTTACTTCATCAACAGCATTGCCCATTGCAACACCCAAGCCGGCGTATTTTATCATCTCAATATCATTAAAACCATCGCCACACGCTACCATATCAGCAGGTGTTAATTCAAGTTTATTTAACAATCTCCCTAGCGATAATGCCTTATTAATTCCTTGTGGCATGACCTCCAAGAAAAATGGCATAGAACGACATATGCTAAATCTATCACCAAATTTTTCAAGATATTTTTTCTCAACCTCAACAAGAATACTAGGATCACCTGTTGTCAATGTTTTAATGGTATGATTTACAACTGCTTTTTTGAAATCATCAGTTAGTCTAAGAGGCATTGAATTGATATGTGATTCCAGTTGACTGTATTGATCTTCACTTTCAGTGATAATGTCATCACCATCGTAAGCCATAATGTTAACTTTATTTTCTTTGGCTAGATCGTAGACTTCATGAGCTTCTTCTGGACTCAAAAAGACTTCATGAACCACCTTACCAGTCTTCATATTGGTAATTCTTCCACCGTTATAAGAAAGAATAAATCCACCAAATTCTTCGAGTTTTAATTCTTTTGCTAAGTGAAGCATCCCAGGTGTAGGTCGTCCAGAAGCAAGGACGACTTTTAATCCTTTTTCTTGCGCTTTAATAAGTGCCTTTCTTGTTTCTGGTAGTATTTTGTGATCAGATGATGCTAGTGTCCCGTCGATATCTAATGTGATAATTTTGTATTTCATTGTTGTTCACCTATTTATAATTTTTCTTTGATTCGCTCTTTTAATGTCGCTAATTTTTCTGCGTCATAGTCATTCATATTATTGGCAAACCTAATGCCAAATTTATCCTGCCCGTATCTTGGGATTAAATGCACGTGATAATGGAAGACTGTTTGTCCTGCTGATTCACCATTATTGTTAACAATGTTCATACCGCTACATCCAAAAGTTTCCTTTAATGCTGATGCGATTTTTGGTACGACTGAGTATACTTTTTCCATTAAAGGTGCATCCATTTCAAAAATGTCGATGCGATGCTTTTTAGGAATGATGAGGGTGTGACCTTCGGTAGTTTGAGAGATGTCTAAAAATGCAAGGACATGTTCGTCCTCATAGATTATGTATCCAGGTATAGCTCGCTCGATTATTTTACAAAATATACAATTATTCATATTGCCACCGCCTATAATTTTTTGGGTTTGTGGTATTATTATATCATAGATTAGCTTTTTTTGAAAGGTTGCGCGTGTATGATTATATCAAAGGTTGGAAAACTAAGAAACAAAAAAACCGAAATAAAGGCTTCGGCTTTAAGTCTGATATTCAAATCTATGCATCAGTATAACTCAGTAATCCGCAGATTTGTCTGATTCTCACGTAGTCCATCGATGATGTATGCTTGTTCAGATGGGGTAAACTTATGAAGGAAAATAACTTGATCAAATTTGCGCTCTGTTTCATTTGCTTCATCACCATTTTGTAAAATACAAACATACCCACTATTTTTCTTTGAAATAATATAATGTAACAGCAGACTCGCATCTCGTTTTTGCGTCCAGTGAAACGATGCGTTTTTTTCCTCAATGATATTATAAGATTCGTCAAACATTGGAATAACAATCGCAACGTTTTGACCAGTAAAATCTTCACTCTTTAATTCCTTTATTTTCTGGTAGATGTTGAATGTTCTAATTTTTTTATCCATAAACCTTTCCCCCTATTTTTTGTTTTTACCTATCGTGTGCTTAATGAAGATGATTATACCCATTAATGCAATTAACCCTAATATCCAAGGTTGTGCAATTAAGAGATCAACAATCCATTCACTTAATGGTGAACCAACCATACCGCTTTCGCCCCTTTCTTTGTGATGCCATAAGTATACAACAATACTCGGAAAATTTAAATGGCAATTTCCGACCCGATTTGACTTATTATCGGTGCTGAATTTTGTCAAATTTTGTCGAATTGCGAAAAGAGCTCGAAATTTTGATGATTTTTTAAAATTTGTGAGAGATAGTAGTTGCAAAATGCGTGAGGATCGGTTAAAATGAAGCTACTGGAGTAGAAGGTTAATCAGACTGGAGAGATGTGGAGTTAAAATGGGAAAAACATTCGATAGACTTCTCCTGTGAAAAAATGAGGAAGCATAGCTCTTAGGGAGTCTTTGGAAAATGAGTGACTCTAATTACTACAAAATGTTGAAGTAAGATGAGCGGCTTTGAACTAGCTGATTACATTTTGCTTTATTAGTTAATTGCGAAATAGATTCTTCATCAATGGCCCTAAATTAGATAAAAACGAAAAAAGGGCTATTGATTAAGGCTTAATCGATGATTTGATGGCCCTAAAATGGAAAAAAAACGAAAAAAGGGCCATTGATTGAGGCTTAATCGATGGTTTGATGGACCTAAAATGGAAAAAAACGAAAAAAGGGCCATTGATTGAGGCTTAATCGATGATTTGATGGCCCTAAAATGGAAAAAAATGAAAAAAGGGCCATTGATTAAGGCTTAATCGATGATTTGATGGCCCTAAAGGCATGTCATTATTCTGGATACTTTTGCAATTGCCTATTTGCTCTATGGATTGGAGGAATTTAATATGTTTAAAAAGAAAAAAATATTCACTAGTCTTGCGGTGTTCCTAATCGCTTATGCACCCATCGTAGCTGCCAATTCTTGGAGTACATGGGTAATTGGAGAACCTAAGTTGCCGAATAAAATGTTAAAGGAAGATGATCAGCTTTTAAACTAGCTGGGATAATATTTCTCTCTGTGGATTGGAGGAATTTAATATGTTTAAAAAGAAAAAAATATTCACTAGTCTTGCGATGTTCCTAATCGCTTATGCACCCATCGTAGCTGCTAATACTTGGAGCACTTGGTGGATTGGTGAACCTCAGTTACCAAAAAATATTAATGTAAAAGGAAGATGATCAGCCTTAGACTAGCTGATAACATCTTCCTTTTTCAATTCAATTATAATTTGTAAATAATGACATCCATATTCGCACATATAAAATGGCTCAGCCAAAACCTTACCATCTAGCTTAGTCACTTCTGTGTATAAATCATGAAGTTTAATATGATGCATCTCTTCATTTACTAGATCAGTCTGTTCAAAAATATCCTGAACAGATTGCCACTTTTTGATCGGATACTCACTAGCAACCTTTAAGCTAAAGCTATCCGCCATCGAAAACATATAGATATAAATTGGGTGATTTATAGAATCTATCAATGCATGCTCCAATAAAATGTTGAGCCAGTGGGTGATATTTTCAAAACTAACATTTTTACATTCCTCATAATATGTGATATCCAAATCACTTTCAAGTTCTTTTTCACTATTTTTAAGTTTTGCTTCAATCAACTGCTCTATCTTTTTATTCATCGTCTCCATATGTACTCGTTTTGCCTCTGATCGCCGCTTGTCCTCTGGAAATGACGCAACATCAACGCCATATTGTTTGGCAAGCTCCGCATAAATTTTATAATGAGACTCTGGTTGATGAGCTTGCATCATTTCCCAAGCTGTTGCAAACAAATCTGTTTTGATATCCTCAATAGAAATAATCCCCATTACTTTTTGATAGATTTGAACAAATATCGGCGAAAGAACTACTCCAACCAAAATAATAGCAACAACAGAGAAGAAAAAGTGTGCAAGATCATCTGAAAAGCTAAAAATTGACATTATTACTAGAGCAAGCACTGATAAAACACTGAAAATAAGCTTTAAAACAACATTCGCACGAATTGCATGGAATAACCGATGCCATTTCCAAAGCTTACAAACACCCAAAAAGGCAAATAATGTTAATGTTTGTGCGATGACATTAGTTACGACACGCTCCATATAAAACAAACCGATTATAACTAATATCATACCTTGAAGCACGCTAAATATGACTCCTGAAGCCAAATAAATAATTAGCAAATCCCAGCCATCGGCACGTTTAATAACTTTCTTAACCATCCACACAATTAAAATATGATTGATAATCCGACCTGTCCAAGGGCTGAAGAAATAGAATGCGAGTGAAGTTGCTAAAATACAAAAAACATTAACGAGTATATGTTTTTTCTCAATCTTGAGAGCTTTCCACATCAAAGCATGAGCAAGCACGTACATCATGATGAAATCTAGTGCTGTAATAAATGACTGGCTACTCCACCAAATTAAACTCTCGCTCATCTAAAACACTCCTTTCAACTCGGATAAAACCCTAGATCTATACGTATCACTAATCGGTATTTGAATTTCATCCCCATTTTGTCTTTTCATGATCAATACAAGATAAGTCCCTGTTTTATCAACCGATTCAATCGCCCTCTTATTAACAATATAACTAGCATGACAACGAAGAAAATCGCCGTCTTTATTATACTCTTTCATAAACCCCACCATACTCATTTTCCTTGACGCAAAATAAAAAGTATAATTAGTCCAATCATATAATTCAACATGTATCCGATCATCACCCGAAGTGGTAATATAAGCAACCTCGCTTATATCGACTAAGGTTCTCCCTTTTAAATTTGGGAAAGCCATTCGGCGATGGTCGAGTTTATCAAATCTTTTCTTAGCTCTAAGCAAAGGGGCATCTAGCATTCCCAGCAGCTTACTTCGCGTTATACACGTTAGATTTTCATATTTAATTTGAAGATTTAACAAATCTGCTACATCTTCATTCTCCGAAAACGCAATAATTGAAGAATCGGGACGGAGTTCGTTGATGAGTTGAATCAAATCCTCACCATAACCACCTGAAAGTTCGATGCCAACTATAAAAATATCTGCCAACCCACGCTTGATGATATCGCCAGAATTTCTAATTTTAGTCTCTGTTAAAATCTTTGGTATTTCTGGAAATGTTTCACGCACTTTCCATGAAATTTGATTGGCTAATCTCGTATCTTTAGCGACAATCAAGATTCTTGCTAACTTTCTTTTCATAAACTACCAACTCTTCTAGGTAACTAAACAAAACTGTTCTTTAACCAGATTACTTATTTTACCGCTTTTTGTCGAATTGTGCAAGGGCTTCATACGAAAAAACACATAAAATTTTACTCTATCGCCTATCATTGGCTATGAGGTTACTCAAAAAGGAGGATTTCTGGTAAATTTCGATAATCAATTTGATTAATTGTGAAAATCGTAAAATCTTGAACTGTTGTGTGAGTGTCATCTGGTTGTAAGAATACAAGATTTGATCAAAATATATGAGAATAACTTGAAACAATATTGATAATGATACTATGGCGTTAATGGTAATTCGGAGGAAGAATCAAATGAAAAGAATAGTAGTGATGCTAACGATTTTACTTACTTTATTTTTAACTGCATGTGAATTAAGGGCTAATCAGATTCGAAATCAAAGTATTAGAAAATATTTTGGGTGAAACTACGGAGTCGATATTCATCTACCGAGAGGGCAACTTTGGTCGATTTAACTTCTACTATGAATATGAATATCTGATTCCATTGATTAGGGTAGAATCCAATTATTCAGAGATTGAAGAGGATGAATTCGTCTTTATTCGAGGCATTGTGATTAATTTGAGTGATGTGTCTAATAATATAATGTATAGCGAATCACTTTTCGAACATTCAATTGATTTTCATCAGAATATGACAAGAGAGGAAATTTTGAACTTTGTCAGTGAATTTATATCTAATAATTGAGGTTGAAGGCAATGAAAAAATCATAAAATGGGAGATATAGTTTTACCTATTCCTATTTATGAAAGGAAGATAGATTTATGAAATGGTGCATAACGATCGTAGTAACATTAGCTCTTCTTCTTTTGATAGGCTGTGGAGAATCAGAAATAGAACCTAATCAGATATTTTTCAACACACCCGAAGTTGTTTCTGAAATGGTGATTTCTCCTAGAGGTCGGGATTTTCATCTTTCGGTTAGCGAAGAACAGGTAAGAACCATATTTCCTACACTTGAGATGGTTGAACATGAACATGCGTGGGGGGCAGCTTATTATTTGATTGATGGTACACTCACAGACGTATATGCCCATATTTATCAGGAAGATTTAGATCATCGGATTACAATTAACATCGGCTTTGATAGAGCTTCCAGTATAAGTCTCCATGAATACCTTTTTGCTGAGAATACTGTTTACCGATATTCTGATGTCTATGATGTTTCAGTAAAGGCAATCATGGCTGATAATAGTTGGTCAGAATCTTGGAAGAGTTTCGATGCCAGATTTAAAATAGGTAATGTTTATTTTCGTGTCAGGTTTAGGGACGATGAAGTAGTTGGGAAAAATCGAATGAATGAAATTGTTCGAAGTCTTATACTAGGCGGTTCAGATGGTTTTGCTATTCTAAAAGATCCTGAGCTACCTGAGATACATTCAGAAGAATTGACTTTTTATGAAGCATTTCTTGACGAAAATTTCGGAGCATTTGTGCCGACTCATATTCCAAATGGCTTGATCTTTTTACATGGAGGGAGATATGTTAGATCATATAGAGATGATGATTTTATGCGCTTGGTATGGGAAAAGCCTTACGAAGAAGCTTATTTATATGATATTTATAATCGTTGGGTTTCTGAACGGACATCTGATTCTCCCGTATTTCCCTTTGATGAAGTTTTTTTGGGAACTAATGAAATGAGTTGGCGTATTTCTAAAGTGAGGGATTATGAGTTGGAGCGATTGGCAACGATTGAAGATTTTGAAAATTGGTTTATGCCAATATTTTTAGCTGAAGAATTGACATTTGATATTGTGAGAAGAATAGAAAGGAAGTCAGAGTTTGGACCACAGGGGTCCTATTGGGATGAAAATGGAGATGAGGCTGACATATTCATACCCCTAGAAATTGGTCGAATAGGATTTGATGTCCTCTTTGGTGAGATTTTGGTGTCTATAAATGCAACCACTGGAAATATATCTGTAGAGGACATTTGGCAAATGTTAGAATCACTTATGGATTAGGGAGAATAATTACTTTAGGATATTTGTGCCTGTTTTTTCAATGTGTGCCAGGCATGGCACACATTGAAAAAGCCCGATATTTCGGACTTTCACAGCTTTTCTTATATAGCAAACTTGGTAAGGTTGAGGGATTTTGCTATATTTTTTAATTTTTCTTATTTTTGATGATTGATGCAATTGCACCTAATCCAACTAAGCCGATTCCAGCGAATGCTGTATTTGCTACATCTGCACCTGTTTGTGGTAGATTATTGCTTGGTGCTGTTGTTGGTGGTTGGGTTGTTGCTGGAGGTTGGGTTGTAGTAGGTGGCGTGGTTGTTGGGGGCGTCGTTGATGGTGGAGTTGTCGTAGTTGGTGGTTGAGTTGGTTGCTCTGATACATCGTCTATGAAATCTTCAACTTCCGCTAGTAATGCAATCAGCGAAGCGGTGTTTGCATTTATTATAGCAATTGCTTCTTGGATTGTGATTTCTTCATTGTATAATAAATACTCTACTAGATAGTAGATTTCTTCTAGTAGGTCGAAGAATTCATCTACCAATAACGCGAATGCTAGCGCATCTGCTTCTGTTAGCTCTCCATTTGCTTGCATCTCGTATAGGATATCGAATAATTCAACTAAGGCTATATCCACTGCAATTTGTACTTCTTCATTTTCTGCCAAAGCATCCCATAGTTCGACTAGGTCTGCTGGAATTTCATCATCATCTGTTAGGAAGTTTTCAACTTCTGTTTGTAATGATAATATTGAAGCTGTTAATGCGCTTAGCTGCTCTGTTGCTTCCTCATAACTTAGATCACCATCTGCTACTGCTGCTATGATGTCTTCTGCTGCTTCTACTAGTTCATCGAAGAATCCTAGTAGAACACTGAAGTTCTCTAAATATGCTGGGTTTAGGTTAGTACTATTTGTTAGTAGGTCAAATAGCTCATAAAATGCTACATCTAAGATGTCTACTGCTGCTTCGTTTGCTTGTACTGCTGCTAACCACGTTTCATTAGGTGTTGGTGGCGTTGTTGCTTCTTCCTCAGATGGAGCTGTTGTTTCCGCCTCGGTTGGAGCTGTTGTTTCTGCCTCAGTTGGAGCTGTTGTTTCTGCCTCAGTTGGAGCAACTGTTGGTGGCTCGGTTGGGTCAGTTGTTTCCGCCTCAGTTGGAGCTGTTGTCTCTTCCTCGCTTGGAGCTGTTGTCTCTTCCTCGCTTGGAGCTGTTGTCTCTTCCTCGCTTGGAGCTGTTGTCGCTTCCTCAGTTGGAGCTGTTGTCGCTTCCTCAGTTGGAGCTGTTGTCGCTTCCTCAGTTGGAGCAACTGTTGGCGGCTCGGTTGGGTCAGTTGTTGGTGGTATCGTTGGTGTTGGAAGGGTCGGTGCAACTGTCGGAGCTGCCGTTGGTGGAACTGTTGGGGCTACTGTTGGTGGAACTGTCGGTGCAGCTGTTGGTGGCTCAGTTGGATCAGTTGTTGGTGGAACTGTTGGTGGCTCAGTTGGATCAGTTGTTGGTGGAACTGTTGGTGGCTCAGTTGGTGAAACTGTCGATGGTTCGGTTGGAGCAACTGTAGGAGCTTCTGTTGGTGGCTCGGTTGGGGCAAGTGTAGGAGCTTCTGTTGGTGGTTCGGTTGGGGCTACTGTAGGAGCTTCTGTTGGTGGCTCGGTTGGAGTTGGAAAAGTTGTCGGGACAGAAGGGGTTGTTGTCAAGAACATATAATGGAATACAGTCGTGATTCCAAACCCACCAACTTGCCCAGCTACTCCTCCTGCTCCGACATGCGTTCCCACACCTATGTATCTAATATCAGGATCCAAGAGATTTCGACAATGACCCGTAGAGTTCATTAACATTTGAATAAGAGATTCCGGTGTAGTATTCCCTGCCCCAGCATTCCTTCGGCTTGGAGGAACACCGAAAACTGAACCAAGATTTGCTGAACCATTATAAGGCCCTACATCATGACTCCAATTTCCTGGCACTGCAAAAGTAGCCATTGTCTGGGCATGAAAACGTGCTGCCATCATATGGGTGCTGTCTATTTGCAATGGATGTAAACCATAAGCTTCTCTGATATCATTAACAATTTGAACCGTTAATAGTTCAAATTCAAACGTCCCCATAGCTAAATAATTAGCCATCCAGTCTGCTCTAGCTTCATCTGATAGTTGCACATTAGGTAAGGTAATTGAAGAGCTAGGAAAAGGCAAGCCTGTGGTATTTCCTGCTACAACAAAATCAGTTAATGCGGCACAATAAGCATCGACTTCACCAGGTGTCATTCTATTGTTGGCATCATTTGCCAAAGGCGTAGTTACACTCGCTCCACTTTCTTGTGATTCTTCTTGTGCTACAACTTCTTCCGAAGTTTCATCAACAAGTTCTGCTTCTTCTGCATCGTTGATCAAATCTGTTTCTTCAGTGTTTTCTTCTATCCCCCCTTCTAAATCAGATTCTACTGGATCCGTTATTACTTCAAGTATAACGTCTTCATCAGCTTCTTCTACGTCGTATTCATCGTTATATTCGATCTCATACGTCGTAGGTGTTTCTTCTGCATTGTATTCGTTTGCGACTACAACAGCAGTTGGTAATATTGTTTGCACAATTACCATAAATGCAAGTATTAATACTGCAAATTTTTTAAGCATAAGCTTCATTCCTTTCACTTTAGGTTCTGCTTGACCCAAGTAGCAACAGTATATCACACGATAATTATTTTTTCAACATAGTATTCATGGCGTTTACTAATTTTTTACCATAGCTTCCTCATTTTCTTCAATTTACAACTACTATGGCTCCTGGATTCCCGAACACCACACTAGGAATTTATCGAAAGAAGGGGAAAAGCGTTGATGTTATCGCAATAGTTGATTGAAAAGAGTAGACATTTCCA
>JGI24703J35330_11748585_pt1 | contig 21060 bp, 16 predicted proteins | sample TergutNt197P1_FD_35330 | JGI IMG/M metagenome (IMG submission 35330)
GTTGGACCGCAAGGTGAAGATGGTATTCAAGGTCCCGAGGGGCCGCAAGGTCCTGCTGGTCCGCAAGGTGAACAAGGTATCGTTGGCCCAGTTGGACCTCAAGGTATACAGGGAGAAGATGGACTTGAAGGACCAATGGGACCACAAGGTCCACAAGGACCAGTCGGTCCACAAGGTGATCCAGGTGAAGCAGGTCCGCAAGGTGGTCAAGGACCACAAGGCGCAGAGGGACCAGTTGGACCAGAAGGACCACAAGGACCAATTGGACCACAAGGTCCAGCTGGTGGAGACGGTGTCGATGGTGGAGATGGTGACGTAGGTCCACAAGGACCTGAAGGTCCCGTTGGACCTGAGGGACCTCAAGGACCGATTGGACCAATAGGTCCTCAAGGTCCAGCCGGTGATGACGGTCAAAATGGTGCACAAGGTCCTATCGGTCCAGTTGGTCCACAAGGACCTGCTGGACTCGATGGAATAGATGGTGAACAAGGCGCAACTGGTCCTCAAGGAAATCCAGGACAAACAGGACCGGCTGGACCATCAGGACCTCCAGGCGCAACAGGTTCATTTGACACAAGTGTTCCACTATTTTATGTAAGTCCATCGGGAGCATGGGGTTCGACTGGTGGTGCAACAGGAACTCAAGAAATTCCTGTTTATCCAGGAGAAGAATTAATTTTCCAAACTGATACATATAATCTATTAGGAATTGAAACAACTCCAGGATCAGCAGTGGTAACAGTTGATGCGATAAATAACTATTCACCATCTTCAGAAATGTGGTTAAATGGTTCAACATCCGAACCTTATCCATACGTCGGAAGTACTTTCACACAGATGCCTATTTATCGAAGATATTTTCCTTTATCAATTTCAATTCCTGCGAATGGAGATGATTTACAAATTTTAGCTACAGGAATTCGATTTGTTGTACAAGCAGGTGGTATGTGGGATATTGGTAATGGTACACTCGTGCCGATTCAAGTAAACTCGACAGATCCTGATCTAGAAGGAACTGTTCAATCAACCTTAGCAATTATTGGTACTAATCTTCTGAATTTCGTTAGTACAAGCAGTTTAAATAGAAATGCAGCTCCAGCATGGATTTGGGTCGACTATATCAAAACACTTCCAGGTACTCCTTAAAAATTTAATATTCCATACAAACTATCATTCTCATATTAATGGATGGTAGTTTTTTATATCATTTTCATTAACTCACGGTAGCTTTTTTTATCAAGTTTTTCTACATCACGAATTTCACAACGGCGGCCTTGAATATCAGTAATAATTAATCCCCCCCGCTTTGTATAAACAATAGCATCATGGGGATATTGAACTAATAAAATTATTTCGCCTCTATCAGTTTGAATCTCTATAAACCATAAATCTTTTTGATTCTTGATGCTTTTAATTTTTAAAATTAATGGAATCAGATATCGCAAATGTAATTCCTCGATTACCACTTTTTGATTTGTTTCACATAAATCGTCTACATTTCTAATTAAACCTAATTCTTCACCTTCAATATTTCTGATACTTATAAGTGAGTAGGGATGTGAATGCGGGAAAGTTCGACATAAATTAACATCAAATAGCTTTTTTTCTGTAGTGGAAAGTTGTAAAATTCCGCCATCTGTTCGTTTAAATGTCAGTTCATCTGGTTTTAAAAAATTCACTTCATAATCTTTCATTAATTTACTGCAACTCCCTTAATTTGCGACATTTCTTTTTGCGCCTCTACAAGTTTAAAATAAATACCTTTTTTATCTAATAATTCATCGTGAGTTCCCATTTCAGCAATTTCACCTTTTTCAATTACAACAAGACGATTTGCGTGCTTTAAAGTCGATAATCGGTGTGCTATTGCAAAAGTCGTTCTTCCTTGAATTAGTCGTTGTATTGCTTCTTGAATTTTCTTTTCTGTCTCAGTATCAACACTAGCTGTTGCTTCATCAAGAATTAAGATTTTTGGATTATGTAAAATTGCACGAGCAATTGAAATTCTTTGTCGTTGTCCACCTGATAATTTATTTCCACGTTCTCCAACTGGTGAATCGTAACCGTCTTCCATCTCGACGATAAAATCATGAGCATTTGCGATTTTTGCAGCTTGCATAATTTCCTCAGGCGTTGAGTTTGGTTTTGAATAGGAAATATTTTCTGCGATTGTTCCATCAAATAAAAATGTATCTTGTAACACCACTCCGATATTTTGATGAAGTTCTGTAATGTTCATATCCCGTAAATCAATCCCATCAATGGTGATGGAACCTTGATCCACGTCGTAAAAACGGCATAATAAGTTAATTAGTGTACTTTTTCCAGCGCCCGAATGCCCGACTAAACCAATCATCTCACCTGCAGCAACTTCTAAGGTAGTATTTTTTAACACTGGATTGTGGGATTCGTAACCAAATGAAACATTATTGAGTTTTACATCGCCTTTTATGTGACTGATATCGATTGTTTCTCGAGACTCTGGAACATCGGATTTTGTGTCAATTATTTCAAATGTTCTGTCTGCGGCGGCGAGTGCTCTGTTTGTCCAGCTTACCATTTGTGAAAACCATTGAAGTGGTCCAAAAAACATTGCAAGATAAGCAATAAATGCCATAAGTGTACCAATTGTAACTGTTTCTTGTAAAACTTTATTTCCGCCAAAATACCAAACGAAAAGTAAACTCATTCCAGTAAGAAGTGTGAAAATTGGGAAAAATCCTTGCCAAAGCCCTTCAGCGTATACTGTTTGTTTCATTAAATCTTGGTTAGCAATTTCATATCGTGATTTTTCTTGTGATTCTTGTCCGAAAGCTTTTACTACACGAATACCTTGTAAAGTATCTCCGACAATGACGCCGAGTTTATGAGAACTTCTCCACGATCGATACCATGTTTTTCTAAGTATAGGCCAGATAATTTTTGACACAACATAAAATAATGGCAGAGGTATGATTGCAAATAGGGTTAATCTCCAATTAAAAATTAACATTATTCCAACAATAGCTACAACTTGCATTATTTGACCGACAACCCATAATATACCATCTGTTAAAAATACGCGAATCGATTCAACATCGCTATTTACACGCCCAATAAATTGGGATGTTTGACGGTTATCAAAATATTTTAACGATAAATTCATCAAGTGATTATAAGTATCTTCTCGCAAATCAGTCATAATTTTCGATCCAACCCAAACACCCAATAATCCTCGGCTTGCATCAAGAAGTGCAGAAACAATTTGCGTAATCGCCAGTGTTAAAATTAGTGCAATTAAAGCTGGACCAACAGAATCTGGTGCTAGTACATCATCGACAATTATTCTAGTAATTATTGGTGGAACTAAAGCCATTAAAGTAGTAGCAACCATTAACAACGTGGCAATTACAACTTTTGATTGATACGGCTTAGCATATTTTAATAACCGACCAATAACTTGTTTTTTATCCATACAACGAGCACAAGACGATACACCTTCGTCTAGCGGACGTTCACATTTTTCACAATTTCGAATTTGGTCTTCTTTCGACAACAGTGGTACAGACTCTTTTTTTATCAAGGATTCAATAATTTTATTACCAAAAACAAATTTTTTCATCAGAGCTGGAGTAAAACGAACAATCACTTTAGTTTCTGTATCATTTTTAACGTTTAAACTACCCCCGCCAATAAAAGTTACGATTTTCGATTCAGTCAAATTATCAATACATTGCTCTTGCAATATAGAACCAATTTCATCACTAACGATTATTTTTGACGAAGTAATTATCAACCATTGTTTTTCAAAATCACCCTTATTATTAACATCCGAATAACTTGCAAACAAAACATCATTATCATGCTTTATTTTATCCGGGTATTTTTCTATAATAGACATCTATAAAACCTCATTTAATTTTTTAATTTGTATCATATTGTATCATATTTAACCTTAACGGTCAACTTATAAACCTATTCAAACCAATACGCCAAAAAGTACCTCAAATTCTTTTTCTTTCAGGCACTTTTTCAATATATATCACATTTTTTTTCAAGAAAAAATATCCAAACAAGCTTCACATTCGCAATATATTGGAAATCAAATTTTATAAATATTTTCAAATCTTTAGATAGGTCGTGTACAAAATAAAACATAAGTCCTCCTAATGGAGGTTACAGGCAAAAAAGTGCCATGCTCAAAATAATCAGTTCATAACTAAAGAGCAATCGAAATTATTTAACCTGACGTCCTCCGGTCTTTAATGCAGTAAGTAGGTAAAAATTGTTGATCATCATATTGATCGCTCCTTTCGTTTAGTTTGTTTTGTATTATACATGAAATTTTTAACATATGCAATAGGTTTTCATAAAAAGTTAATTTTTTTTAAAATGAGCCTGTGATAAATATGTGGATTTTACTTACAAGTCAGTTCTGCTTTTTATATCCAAGACATTTTTGTTAAAAAAATCCGTGAAAAAAATAGAGTCACTTTGAATAAGGACTCTATCCAGAGGAAATTCTTACCTTTTTAAGCTGTATTTCATATTTCTTGCGTGTCCGAGCATTTCGATTCGTTCGCGGTTTACCATATCGCGGAGTAAGTTTACCGCGGTAGCTTGAGATACCACGAGTAAGTCTTCGACCTCTTTTCTTGTTACAGTTTGCTTGCTTTCAAGAAGTGTTAACACCGCTTTTTCTCGATCCGATAGTCCATCTGTATAATTATTTCTCATTGATGATTCATTATTAATTTTTTTTATTTTACCTTTATTCATGTTCATTATCGTTACTTGGAATCCGTTTTCAGAATTTTCAATGAGTGGCTGGACTTCGTAATTTTTATACGCTGCTTTTATTTTCGCAAATCCAGTTCCACAATTTTCAGCTAGATTAAGACGAGTTAATAATTGAGCAAGTTTAGCGTTTCTTAAACCGACAACGCCCATCATTGCATCAGTTGGTCCAAGCCCGCGCAAAAGTCCACCTGGTGACAATATTTCTAATCTATCGTCGAAAATACTAATCATTATGTCAGCATTAATCCCATATTCTCGGTGCATTACGGCATTTATTAGGAGTTCACGTAAAACTATTTCGTCATAATCTCGCATTTTAGTTTGATAGAGCCCGTCTTGTAAAACGTCAACACCGTTATATAATTCAAGTATTTGATATGCTTCTTCTAATTGTTGTAGAAATGGACCTTTAATAATATGCCTTTTCTTCATTGAAATTTTATCTACACCATCATACACCGCAACGCGGATAATTTGTTTTGCTTGGTCTGAGAATAAATAACTCAGATTTGTCCAAAGTCCGTATTTTTCAAATATTCCGAGTGATGGTTGATAGACGGCATCAAACGCAATTCCTTTTTTTTCAAGTGTTTCTTCAAATTTTTCAAATGTTAGATTTTGATTTAAAGCACTTCTATTCTCGTAGCTAAATTGTTCTTTTTCAGTAATCATCTGAAATATCGTCGTTAAACTTGCTTCGATCGTCAACTCACCTTTTCGCACAAAAACTCCGAACGGCGATAACCCAACTCCTGATAAATAATATGGTGTTTCGACTCCTTGATCAATTTTTATTTTAATTAATGATTTTCCTAGGATCTCAAAACGACTAACTTCAACTAACATACTAACATCTGGAACGATTCCAATTTTTAAGGAGCTTGTGATTTGAAACATCATTTGCTTTGCTTGCTCAACACCGATTAAATTTTTTTCTGAATCGATACCAATCAAAACCTCCCCACCCGATGTGTTCGCAAAAGCAATAACAGTTTTCACAACATCATCAGAAAACTCGTTAAAAAATTCCAATCGCTCATTCTCAACCAAATTCTCCCACATAATTAACACCTCAAGCTCTTTTTTATCTATTATAACAAATTTCCTTTGCTAAAACAGTCGAAAAATGACGGCGTTTTAAGGATTTTTCACTTTTTTTGTGTCGAAAATTATGAATAAGTCGGATTCTTCTAAAAAAAACCATCTCGAAAGTTGGTCTTCATTATAAACTGTTAGGATAAAATTATATAATTGATACTTCATTTTTTAGTTAAGCTCTATTTCAACTTGATTACTTCTTCAAGCGGCGCAATCAAAATATCATTTTTAATCAAATATTTGCGGATAGTTTCTACCATTTTCAACGCATTCTCCCCGTCGCCGTGTACACAGATTGAATCAGCCTGTATGGGAATATCGTCTCCTGTGATTGATAAAACTTTCCCTTCTTTTATCATGCGGAAAACTCGTTTTGCAGCGTGTTCTTCATCATTAATCAAGGCTTCGGGATGATTTCTTGATACTAGTGAACCGTTGGGATTATAGGCTCTGTCTGCGAAAACTTCTTCCGCTGTCTTTAAACCGAGATTCTTTGCTTTTTTAATCAACAGGCTGCCAGAAAGTCCTAGTAAAATCAGATTTTTATCGATTTCTATTACTGCCTCGCAAATTGCTTGAGCAATTAATTCATCCTCGGCAGCCATATTGTATAAAGCGCCGTGTGGTTTTACGTGTTGCAGTTTTAACCCTTTTGCGTGTGCCATGCCTTGCAAGGCGGAAATCTGATATTGAACACTTGTTTTTATTTCATCAAATGTTAAATACATATTTCTGCGGCCGAATCCTTGTAAATCGGGAAATCCGGGATGGGCACCGATTGATGTATTATTAATTTTTGCTAGTTTAATAGTATCTGTCATTACTACTGGATCTGAGGCGTGGAATCCGCATGCAATATTTGCAGATGTTATTAAAGGAATGATTTGTTCATCGTTGCCTATCTTATACATCCCAAAACTTTCACCTAAATCGCAATTAAGATCAACTTTCTTTCTCATATTCCGCCAACCTCCCAACATCAGGATCAAGATTTAACATTTTAGCCACAAAACTTGTATCTGCGAGTCCATCTTTAAAAATAGGATTTCTTAATATTTGATATTGAAAATCTAAGTTAGTTTGAACGCCTAAAATTAAAGTTTCTTCAAGAGCCGTTCTCATCTTTCGTATAGCTTCTTTCCTTGTCGGTGCGTGTACTAAAATTTTTGCAATCATTGAATCAAATTCTGAGGGTACATGATAGCCTGAATATAGACCGGTATCAACTCTTACACCATTTCCAGCTGGAAGGTGGAGAGCTTCGACTTTTCCTGGTGACGGCATGAAATTTTTCTCAGGAATTTCTGCGTTAATTCGGCATTCAATTGCGTGTCCCGAAAACTTGATATCACTTTGTTTAAAAGATAATTCTTCACCACGAGCTACTCTTAGTTGTTCCATTATTAAATCGATATTCGTTACCATTTCGGTAACACCATGTTCTACCTGAATGCGCGTGTTCATTTCCATAAAATAATAGTTACCTATTGCATCAACAATAAACTCAATTGTACCTGCATTTACGTATCCCACTGCTTGCGCGGCTCTTACAGCATCTATTGACATGCGGTTTGCAACTTCTCGGGTTATAGCTGGAGATGGAGATTCTTCGATTAATTTTTGATGATTACGTTGTACGGAGCAATCTCTTTCTCCTAAAGAGACAACATTGCCAAAAGAATCAGCCATAATTTGTATTTCCACATGTTTTGGTTTCTCAACATAATGTTCCAAATACATACTATCATCTCCGAAGCCATTTGCGGCTTCTGTTTGGGCGATGTTAAATTGATTTATAAACATATCTTCAGTATAAGCAATCCGCATCCCTTTACCTCCACCGCCTGCGGAAGCTTTAATAATTATCGGAAAGCCAATTTTATGTGCTTGTGCAATCGCAATTTGTGAATCATATACAACACCATCAGAACCTGGAACTATTGGAACTCCTGCATTTTTCATCGTTTTTCGAGCTTGGGCTTTATTTCCCATCCGGTGAATAACATCAGCAGATGGTCCGATAAATATTAATTCATTTTCAAGACATAACTTTGCAAAGTCTGAATTTTCTGATAAAAATCCATATCCTGGATGAATGCTATCTGCGCCAAAATTTAACGCTGCAGTAATAATTTGTTCTTTATTAAGATAAGCAGTAGGTCCTGAACCAATACAAACACGTTGGTCAGCGAGTTGAACATGAAAACTAGATGCGTCTTCTTTTGAATAAATTGCGACGCTCCTAATACCTAAATTACGACAAGCACGGATAATTCTTACGGCAATTTCGCCTCGATTAGCAATTAATACTTTTCGCATAATACCGCTCCTTTAATCTTGTAATTTAATACGGAAAAGTGGTTGTCCATATTCAACTTTTTGTCCATTTGAAACAAGTACAGATTCTATTTCGCAATCAAAATCACTTTCTATCGAATTTAATAATTTCATAGCCTCGAGGATACAAACCACTTCGCCTGCTTTTATTTTTTGTCCGACACTAACAAAAGGTTTAGAATCAGGTGTCGCTGCTGAATAAAATGTTCCGACAATAGGAGAAAGAATATATTGGTCTTCAGTTTCAGGTGTGTTATCTACAATCGTCTGCGTTTGAATAAGCGGTGCCGTAGAACCGAGTTCTCCTTTGCGACTCATAGATACTTCTACACCATTTTCCGAATAACTAAATTCAAGCATCGAAGAGTTTTCAATTATTTTAACTAATTTTTCGATATTTTCTAAATTCATTATACTCATTCCTTTTATTCAAATAATTTGCGAAGTCTTTTTGCCACTAGTCTGCTCTCTAACACTTCTTTACATGGTCTTTGCATTAATTTGCGGTATTCATCCATTTCACGAACTTCGTCGATTATTAATTGTTGAGCTTGTTCAACTGTTATTGCTTTAAATTTTATTTTCGAGTCTACTTTGCGTTGAACAAGAATCGATAAATCGACTGTCGCGACTGTCGCAATTTTAGCATATCCTCCAGTAGTTTGTCTGTCAGATAATAAAATTATCGGCTTTCCATGACTAGGTATTTGAATTGAACCAAATGTCGTTGGATCCGAAATTATATCACTTTTATCTTTTGCCGCTATAAAAGGTCCATCAAGACGGCATCCCATTCGGTCGAACTCGCTAGTTACAGTAAAACTTGCACTCAAAAATGTTTCACAAGCAGTCTTTGTAAACATCTCTGCTTGTGGACCAAGAATTACGCGAATTTCTTGAGTTTTGTCACTATATTCTGGCATTTCTAATTTTCGAGATAGAAAAAACGGGAGATAACGACGTTTTATTCTAAAATGTAAATAATCTCCATTTTGTAATTTGCGTCCTTCAAATCCGCCAATTCCACTTTTAATATTAGTAGAACGACTTCCCATAACAACTGGAATATTTAAATAACTCGAAAATGCAATATAACCACGACTACCAGATTTAGCTGAACCAAATGTTAATAAGTCTCCTTTTGAAACATAAATCGCTTTATACATATCTAATAATTCGCCATTTAGTTTCGGTGTAAAATCTCCACCAGTTATCGAGATTATTGTGTCGGATGTAAATTCTAAAGTAGGACCTATTAATGTAAATTCTAAAACTGCTTCATTTTCCGCATTATCGAGTAGAAGATTTGCAATTTTGAAGTTTCTTACATCCATGACACCAGATGTTCCAATCCCCTGATCTTGATAGCCACGTCTTCCTAAATCTTGTACTGATGTTAGCATTCCGGCTTTTATGATACGAATACCCATTTAATTGTCCTCCACTTTATGTATAATGTGAACGTAAGTTCCTTCTTTAATCTCGTCTTCTATTTGTTTATATTGAGATTTTGTTATCGGAACAAAACGAATATAATCACCAGCATTAAATAATATTGGTATGCTTGATGTTGCGTCATATGTTTTGATTGGAGTTCTTCCGATTAATTGCCATCCTCCTGGAGATTCAAGAGGATAAATGCCAGTTTGTTGACCGCCAATTCCTACAGAACCGCTCCGTATTTTGATTCTTGGAGTCGCAAGCCGTGGTGTATGAATTCGTTCATCAAGTCCTCCTAAATAAGGAAATCCTGGCAAAAATCCTAACATATAAATTAGGTAATCAGTCCCAGAATGAATATTTATAACTTCTTCTTGTGTAATGCCTGCAAGTTGTGCTACATTCTCAAGATCAGTTCCATAGTCATCACCATATAAAACCGGGATTTCAAAAATGCGCGAATTAAGTGATGATATTGCGACGTCAAAATTTGTTAATTGCGTTAACTTTTTTTCCAAGTCTTTATAAAAAATAATGCGAGGATCGTAATTAATTAATAACGTTGAAAAAGCAGGTATCATATCAATAATACCTTCAATTTTTTGAGTTTTTATCAATTGAAAAAATTCAGTCACCAAAGAATTAATCTCAGGTTTTATTTTATCTCCAAAAGTAATTTGGATTGCAGAATCTCCCATAGGCTTAAATGTTGGTTTCATTTATTTGTTCCTCCGAAAAAGTATAATTTATTATGCCCCCATTAAAGATGAAATCATACTTGGGAATGCTTGAATACTTAAATATGTAGTTACAATAACGATAATAATACCTACAATTAATAACCACAAAGGATGTTTATATGTTTGACCAACAATATCTTTTCTTTTCGACGCGACCAGAATTACAGATAACGTAATCGGTAGAATTAAACCATTTAAAAAACCGACTAAAACAAGTAATAATGCAGGTGAACCAACTAAACTCATAATTAATGTCGAAACTAAGATAAAAATAATGATAAAAATATTCTCACGTTTTTCTACTGGTTTGAATAAAGTTTTTAAAAATGAAACACTAGTGTAAGCGGCACCGATAACACTTGTTAGTCCCGCTACAAACAATACGACACCGAAAAATCTAAATCCAATTGGTCCAATACCTCTTAAAAAAGCAATCGCTGCTGGATTAGAAGGGTCAGTATCATACATTGGATCAAGTGTATAACCTGCTGCGATTACGCCGAATATTGCTAAAAACAACAATACTCTCATTATTGCCGCAATGCTTATTCCTTGCACAGAGGCAATTGAAATTTTCTTTAAATTATTTTTACCACTTATACCAGCATCCATTAAACGATGTATTCCAGAAAATGTTATATAGCCTCCGACTGTTCCACCAAGATAAGTCATAATTGGAAAAAACGCATCAGTAATTCCGTTATCAAATTCGGGTAAAAAAGTGTGACGTAGCGCGAGTGTATAAGGAGGTTGTGTCATAAACATTACTATCGCAACGATTAAAATTACAATCACTCCTAAAACTTTCATTATTGCATCAACTACTGATTTTGCGTTTTTGAGTAAAAAAATAACGATTGCTACGGCTGCTGCAATCCAATAACCAAATTCTACTGGTATATTTGCAAGTGCGTTTAAACCGAGTGCTGCTCCTCCAACATTACCTATATTAAAGGCTAAACCACCAAGAGCTATTAGAAATGTAACCACATAACCAAGCCCAGGTAATACTTTATTTGCAATATCTTGACCTCGCATTCCAGACGTTCCAATCACACGCCAAACATTTAATTGGACTCCAGTAGCAAGAAGTAATGAAATAAGAATAATAAATCCATGATTAGGTCCATGGGTTTGAGTAAATACTGCGGTTTGCGTTAAGAAACCAGGACCAATTGCCGAAACCGCCATAATAAAAGCAGCTCCAAGTAGTACTTTTGTTTTTGATTCTTTAAATGTCTTGTTCATAATTTAACCCCTTTTCAAAAAAATATATTTGTGTATCTTACCAGAAAATATATCCCCTGTCAAACATTATTTCAATAAAAAAACAACTTTCGACAATAATTATAATGTCTACTAGTTATTTTTACATATTTCGTTGTGTTAAATACTAAAAATTTATTCTTTTATCTTTACAGTATTTCCACATTCGGTTAATTCAAAAAATACAGGATGTTCGTGATAATTGATATTAGGCGAATGCAATGTAAAGAAAAGTTTTTCATCCAGAGTTTTAAAGACCATACCATGCCCGCCGTCTGAGGTAAATAATAATTCATCGTGAGTAATCCAGTTTCCACTAATTTCTCCAGTATCACTATAACTTATAGCCTCAACATATTTACCATTAACAAGAGTTGACCAAAACATAATCAACTGACCAGTTGATGTCCTATGTAGACAAGGACCGTCGGTAACAAATCGATTTTTGTCGTTATCACCATCTGCCCACTTAGGTGTTGAACCATGTAACATGACAAAAGGTTCCCCGATTGCTGCAGATAAATCTGGAGTTAACTCTATCGCACAAATTGTACCATCAGTAATTTGAACCCATTCGTGACAAAAAACCATATAAGGAGTTTTATCTTGTGCGATGTATAATGTTCCGTCTAAACATTCCCAATCTACCGGAGTTACAGGTCCATCAGAGTGCAATTCAAAAGGGCCAAGTGGGTTATCTGCAACTAAAATTTGTGTACCACGACATCGAAGTTGATCCCAAAAAGTTGCGAATAAATAAAATTTCCCTTCATAAAGATGAACCTCCGGTGCCCAAAAATTCATCGTAGCCCAAAAATCATTAGGACGCTTAAAAATCTCAACCGGCTCGCTCCAATGAACCAAATCATCACTCACATACACGTCAAAGCCTTGCGTATTTAAAATCTCAGGCTTTTTCCAAGTTAGATGACTTCTCGTGCCATACATATAATATCTTCCTTCAAAAACTAAAACAAAAGGATCCCTAATCGTTATATCGTTTAAGGTTCTCATCAATTATCATCCTCCACTCATCAGGCAAATACTCAAGTGTGTTTTTAATCATCTCAATAGCAAGGTTATAGACTTCTGACTTAGTAAATTGACCTTTTATCAACGGATCATTACACATAGCATCAACTACTTTATCAAGATCATATTTTAAAGCGGCTTCTAAAACTATGTTTTGATTATCAATATGCGGTTTTGTTAATTTATATAACTCATCAGGTAACACACCTGCAAAAACCGGACGAATACTATCTCTACCAAACAGAGCGTTAGTTTCAACAACAGCATCACTTGCAATATTGGCTATTTGCAACGCGTAATTCGGTATATTTACATTGCTAATAATATCACCTAACCCACATAAAGCTTTAATTAATAGTACTCCTTCTTCACCAGAAGATTTAATTTCAATTTTTTCTTCTTGACTTGCAAGGCGCAATGTTCGAGCTTCTTTTTCAACAAGTTCCGCAGCTCGCCATGATACTGGTGTTAATTTAAATCCCCATTTCTCAACTTCATCTGGTGAACTTAAATAATCCTTATAAGAAACAAATTCTGCTAAGTGACGATCTCCCGCTGCGGCGATATATTTGTATTTATTAAAAAGATCAAATTTAACACGATGAAGACAATCAAAAACACTCGATCTTGCATTTTTTTCTGTAACAAATCCATCCACTAAATTTTCATTTACAAACTTTTCATAAACAGGAAATAGGTCATATCCTTTCACACTCGCTTTATCGAGCCATGTAAAATGGTTTACTCCGAGAACATTAACTTTAATATCTTGTCGCGTTAAATCTGTTAAACCGAGCTCTTGTTCGGCAATTTTTCTTAAAACCTCTTGTGTGCCAAAAATCTCATGGCAACAACCGAAAGCTTTAATCTCTGGAAAAACGTGAAATAAAGTTTTCATGCACATACTCATCGGATTTGTATAATTAATAACCCAAGATTTCGGCGCAATTTTTTTTATGGCACTCGCAATCTCAACATACATCGGTATAGTTCTGAGCGAACGCATAATTCCACCAGGACCGGTTGTATCACCAACTGCTTGATATATCCCTAATCTCTCAGGTGTATGAACATCACTTTCCATTTCATTAAACGTACCCGGTTGTATCGAAATTACAACAAAATCTGCACCGAGAAGCGATTCCTCAAGATTCGTTGCTACCTCATAAATCCACTTTTCATCAGACATCAAATTACCGATAATCGCATTATTTTTTGCTGCTTCATGATTAATATCATATAAAGCAACTCTACCAGATAGCTTAGGTTCTAATGCAAGATCACTCATAAATAAGCGCGCCCACTCACGAGAACCTCCTCCGATATATGTAATCTTCAAATCACGCACATTGTCAAATTCATAAATCAAACTAATCATCCCTTTTTTTTATTTTGGTAACTGCCTTATATTTTCAAATTTCACTTTCCATTCATTATTCAGAGGAATTCCAGGAAGTATATCCTCATTTTCAAATCCAGCAACCATTCCAGCAACCGCATAAAGAAGAGATCCATTTCCAGGAAGATAAAGCGGTAAATCTGTCCGAGTACGTTGATAATTATTTCCACTTGTTACATAGTTATTTTTTGAAGAATCAAGTAATAAAATTTCAACTGCCAGTTCTGGAAGCCCAACTTTTGTTGCCGCTAAAGCCATAACAGCAAAATCCCAACCCCACATTGAATCAAAATCCCATGTATTTAATACTTTATCAAGCGTATTTTTCATAATTTTTGAGTTCATTCGACTACCTGGAATCACTCCAAACGCTGCAAGCATCATCGGATGATCTTTAGCATAACTTTTAAATGTATCAGGACAATTTTCATGAGATAAGTATACACCATCTATTATTATCGAATTGGCTAAATTATTAAAAACATCTTCCCATTTTCCCTCGACAAATCCTAAACGATTTGCCCATTTTAAAGCAATTCCAAGTACAAAATTCCAATACTCTAATTCAAAGGTGGGATTTTTAACATCAAGCGGATCAAATTCTTCTTGAGCAGGAATAACCGGACTTACAATATGATAAAGACTATCAACTTCATCAAAGACTACAAAATCACACATAAAATCAGCTGTACCTTTTACAAGATACCAATATTTCTGCAAGAAATCCTTATTATTATTTTCAAGAAATAACAACTCTAACATATAAATCAAATGAGGTTGTTGCCAGATAAGAAGCGGAGAAATTGGCGAAGGCGATGCGGTTCCATCAATCCCAACTTGTTTTGGCCACCGAACACCAAGAAAACCATTTTCAAAGGCATTTGCGCGTGCCTTGTCAAAAATTTCCTCATACCATAAAAAACTCTTTTCAAGCAACGCACCCTGATTATACAAAGCAAGCCAAGCACTATGCCAAAAATGCATCTCCAAATGAAACTTACCATGCCAACTATTACACGTTAGCCCAGTTTCTTGTGGCGGAATATACCCTGCTGACTGAATTCTTAACAAATAAAGCGATAAAATAACCCGACGTTCGAGCTCGTAAGCAAGTACAGTTGTTGAACCAGAAAAATCCACTAAACCTACCGACATCCAATAATCCTTCCAATTTACTATATTATTTGAGAGGATGTCTTCAAATGAAAAACAATCCTCTAGCAGGATGGGTTTTTTATAAAAGCCAACTGTAATCTCACAACACGAATCAGTTGCAACTAAACCTACCTCATGTTTTTCCAGGTCCCACTTAACATCATAATTCACTTTGTTTAATAAAATATTGTATTCAAAATCATCCATCTGTCTAAAAATACAAAACCTGTTAGTTGTCGAATGTGTAATTGTTGATTTATGATTTTGTGGTTGTAACCAGTCGCTACCAGATATAGATGAGCCTGGATAAGGAAATTTTAATCTAAGTTCGAGATTTTCCAATTGGGTTGTAACCTGGATTGCGAGTACATCTGAATTCATATGACATACAGTCGTTACTCGTACTGGTTTTTCTCGAATAGTAAATTCACTTTGTATATTACCTGTGAAAAGATGGAGTTCTTGCTTGATATTTGTGACCTCCGTTATGTCGAGTGGTTTTTGGTCTAGATAAAAGCCGATATTTACTAAGTTAGGACGATGGGGATTTTCTCGCAACCAGTCATATATTTTTTCTTCACCTGCTTTTTTTTCTACTGGTAAATTAATTTTTCTGTTGTTGTATGAGTATTCGGTGTGGGTGAGGTCTGTGAGTGTGGGGTTTGGTTCATCTGGTGAAAATGGTGTTTTATGCCAAGCCCAACTAGTCATTGTGCAGAGTGGGAAGTTGAATTTTTCGTAATGGTTATTGAAACTTTGGGTTCCTGTTGCATCTACTGTGAAAGCAAAATTTCCATTTCCGACGGTTAGTGGGGAGTCTGTGTCGAAATGTGTGATTTTGGGATTGTGTTTGGTGATTAGTTGTTTACGGTTTATCATTTTTTCACCCCTGGAATTATTGATGATGAAATGTTACTTGATTTGATTGGTAGTATGCTGCGATGAGTTGTGGTTGGTTAATGATTGTCCCCGTTGATGTAAATGTTTTGAGACAAAACGGAAGTTCTACTACGATAGAATGTTTTTTACCCTCTCGTTCTAAGATAAAAGTGTTCGTCCAGTCAAATTCAAGTTTTTCGTTTTTCTCCCACCAAATTTTTGGCTTGATTGAAGATTTTTCTAAATAGTCTATTTGCATCAGTCCCAAGATTATCGCATCGTGATGTGGATGAATTGTTTTAATATAAGTAAATAGCCTTGTAAAAAGGTCACTTAATTGATGGCCGATTTTTTTATATTTTAATTGATGCCAATAATTTCCAAATTCTTGAAAAAAGTCAAAAGGACTCTCATATAAATTAGTTACGATATATTCTATAGTGCGTGAAAATCTTCCTGAATTCCAGTATTTTTCTAATATGTCTTCGAGTTGCTTTAATTTTGTTATGTCTTCAAATGATAAAACATTATTAGATAGAATTTCATATGGTGGTTGATCCATAAATTGGTAATTATATTCATCAGCGCGTTTTCGAACTCCTACTCCGCGAAGCATTTTCAGAAAACCAAGTTGCAACTCCTCAGGTCTTAAGGCAAATACATCATTGAATGTTTTTTTAAAGGATTCATAATCTTCCATAGGAAGCCCGGCTATTAAATCTAGATGTTGTTCAATTTTTTTTCCTTTTTGAATCAATTTGACAATATTTGCTGTGCGATTAAAGTCTTGTTTTCTCATAATTATTTCGTTTGTTTTGGGGTTTGTCGATTGTACTCCAATTTCAAAACGAAATAGACCTGAGGGTGCGTGTGCGTTTAAAAACTCTACAATCTCTGGTGGGAGTATATCTGCAGTTATTTCAAATTGGAATATGTTTCCGGGTAGATGATTTTCGATTAAAAACTGAAGTATCTCGAGTGCAAATTTTTTGTTTGTGTTAAATGTTCGGTCAAGAAATTTTATCGTTTTTGCGCCATTTTGAATCAGGTAGAGAAGTTCATTTTTTACCCATTCCATTTCAAAGAAACGTACTCCTTTATCTAGGGATGATAAACAAAATTGACAGTTAAATGGGCAACCCCGACTTGTTTCAAAGTATGTTATTCTGCGCGACAAATTCGGTAAATCTTCTCTAAAACGATACGGACTTAGGATTTCTTTCAGATTGACTGCAGGTGCAGGTTTAGTTGTGATTGCTTTATTTTCGTGAAGAAATGTAATACCAGGAACCTCGTTATATTCAGATTTATTTTCAATAGCGTGTAACATTTTCTTTAAAGTAATTTCTCCTTCACCCATAATGATTGCATCAATTGCTGGCACTGTTTGTAAAAGTTCTTCTGTGTCATAAGAGACCTCTGGTCCCCCGATGATAACTTTCATTTGTGGTAAAATTTTTTTTAGTAGAGTTATAATTTCTAACGTTTGATTGACGTTCCAAATGTAGCAGGAAAATAATAAAACTTCTGGTTTTAATTCATATAATTCTGTTACAATGTCCATAATACGGTCCTTAATCGTAAACTCTTTTATATGCAAGTCAAATTCAGGAGCGCAACTTGCTTTTAAATATCTTAAAGCCAAATTTGTGTGAATATATTTGGCATTTAAAGTTGCTGCGACGATATTCATAAGTAGAACCTCTTTTCAAAAATTAATGCTTAGTTAATAATGATTGATTTTGAAACAGTACCACTATATCGCAAGATTCCAGGTTTTAGTAGTACGATTTGGATGAAAATTAAGTCCGCGGTGTTGAACAGTACCTCTAAATCGCATGATTCAAGGTTTTAGTGGTATGATTTGGATGACGAGTCTTAACGCTCAACTACACTTTTTATATTATATCATTCGATTGTGCTTTTGTACAGTACGTACGGTAGCGATAAAAACTTATCACAACTTAGGCAAAATCACGTATTTTATTATATAATGAATATTTATAAAAATGGTGATTAAATGAAAATTAAACAACTACGCGCCGTTAGTAAGAGTGGTCTTCATCTTTATGAAATATGTTTTGGAAATCCGACACTTTTAATTGGCTTATCTGGAGCCGGAAAAAGTCAGATTTTGACGTGTTTAAAACAAATATTTGATTTAGTAAAAGGGTCGGAAAAAAGTTTTCTTTCAGACGGAAGATATGAAGTGAAATTCGAATATGACGAGGATGAATATGAATTAGAAATTCAGATAAAAAATGATTTTTTAAGTACAATTAATCTGTTTCGTCATGGAAATTTAATAAACGAACCAGCGAATTTTTTACGAAAACTTCCTGATGTAATTTATCTTGATGATGTTTCATCATTTAGACATTCTAATTTTATAATTGAGTTGATTTCAAAATTGACTACAAAACAACGAGAAGAGATTATTAATTTATATAAATTTATTTTTTCAAGCATGGAGTCAATTGAATTTGAAGATGATGTACTTTGGTTTAAAGAACGTCATACTAAATCTATAACACAAAAACAATTATCAGATGGTATGTTAAAAACTCTCGTTTATGTAACCTATTTGATAAGTTGTAAGCCAGGAACCGTTTTGTTGATAGATGAATTTGAGAATGGATTGGGCCTTAATTGCTTAGCAGTTCTTCTTGATGAAATTCTCAACTCATACGAATTACAAGTTATTTTAAGCAGTCACCATCCATATGTCATAAATAATGTTCCGCAAGAAAATTGGCGTATAATAAGTCGAAGTAAAGATAGGGTAATCGCAACGAGTGCTGAAGATTTTGGGATTGGACAAACGAGATACGAAGCGTTTTATGAATTAATTAATTTACTCACGAATGGAAGTGTGGAAGATTGAACCTTTACATTTTAGTTGAAGATGCCAAAAGTGGTAAAGAAATTGTCGAAAAATGGATTGGTTTAATATGCCCGAAGTTAAAGCGAGTAAATACCGTCGGCGAGCTTACTTATAATTCATATATTGTTTTTAGCGGTCACGGATATCCAAGTATGTTAGGGATAAACCCTGAGTCAAAACCAAAAAATATTCTTGGAGAAACTATCGAGACGATTAATGAAACAGGAATAATTGATTTTTTTCTGGTTTTTGTTGACGGAGATGAAGCGGGTGTAACAAAGAGGATTGCATCCGTTGTGAAAAAGATTAACCTATATCCCACAGGTCTTATTTGTCCTTATGCAGTCTTTGTCCAAAATAAATGTTTAGAAACTTGGCTTCTTGGTAATACCGATTTGTTATCAAAAAATCCGATTGATGAGATTGTAAATTTTTTAAATCACTATGATATTTTCGAAAATGATCCAGAACTTATGAAAAAAGATAAACGTTATGCAACAACAGATAGTCTTTATCATGAACGTTATCTACGCGAGATGATGAAATATGCTGGACACCGTTACAATAAAGCAAAAGCGGCACCAATTATGTTAACAAATGAATATATTAATGGTTTAAAAAATCGATTAGAAAAAACGGATCATCTTTTATCATTGCGAACATTTTTCGAATTTATGGATTTTATCAATGATCAAACGTAGAAAACATGCATCATTTATTTTTTGATTAGTGACATATTTGTTTTACTCTATCACGTATACTTGAGATAAGAGTTTAATTTTTATTTTAAACTTGATAATGTATTCAAAAATAATCTTTGAAAGATTTTTTTTGGTGAGAGGGTGAAGTCATTGTTAAATTTCAGAAAATTCACAGAGAAAAAAAATGCATATGATCCAGATGATCATTATGCACTTTTAATTAACATTCGACAATTTGTTTCAAATATGTGTCAAATTCAAATGAAAAATAAATTATCAAGTTTTGAAAATCTTTCGTTAGATTTAAAAAACGAAGTGGATAGAATACTCGATGATTTCAATTTTAGGTCAAAAAATTTATTTAAACAAGACGCAATCTTAATTGAAATTGTTGATCAAGCTACGAGTGTGAACCTTTCATTATCACTGCTTAATCGCAAATATCTAGCAGTGACAATTAGTGGTAAAGGTGTAGATGATTTTATTGATAAAATTGATTTTTCATATATAAGATTAAGTCCTGATTATCTAATAATAGCTAATATCGAAGATAGTTTGCGTGTAATTAAGTATGTACTAGAGGAAGCTATTGAACAATTTAATGAATAATTTAAAGATAAGTTTACTTCACTTACGCAGTGTTGTAGGCTTATTTTTTTAAATTGTTATCCGTTATGATAATTATTTGTCTTGTATATAACACTTGCATCCATTTCAGATAAATTTGTGACCGCAGTTCGAGCCATCGTCCCTTTTAAACTCGCCGTCATTTCTTCTATTTTTAATGTAACACCTTTTGCACCTTGTTCTTTTAATGGTTTCATCATTGCACGTCCTACGGAAACGGCTGTGGCTCCTAATGCGAGTGCTTTATATACATCCATTCCGGATTCCACACCACAATCAACAAATATAGGTATTTTATCACCCACTGCTTTTACGATATCAGGTAAGACCATAAGAGGTGGCACTGCAAAATCCATGATGCCGTGGTGATGACTTACTACGATTGCTTTTGCTCCTATTTCAACTGCGAGTTTCGCATCAACTACACTTAATACTCCTTTAATGACAAATGGTAGCGTAGTTGAGTTAATAAATAATTTTAATTCATCGATTGTTTTAGAACTAAGAGGGCAGGTTCCAAAAATATTATCGTATTCCCCTAAATGATTAAATGCGTGATCAATATCCATGCCAACAGCGATACATCCTAAATCTTGTGCTACTTTTATTTCATGTAAAATATCATTATTATCAACGTGTGGTTTTATAATTTTAATTGTTTTTGCACCTGTTTTACAAATACGTTCAAGTTCTTCATCCTCACCCATCCCACTAAACATAACT
>JGI24703J35330_11748584_pt1 | contig 21053 bp, 16 predicted proteins | sample TergutNt197P1_FD_35330 | JGI IMG/M metagenome (IMG submission 35330)
CCCTCGCTACAGTGGGCAAAGCCCACTTCCGCTCCGCCGCCGTTGGCGGCGCACCGCACTTCGTGCGGCGAAAAAATGCAGCGAATGCCGCTTTTTTAATAAAGCTAAACAAAAACAGCAAAAAGACCGAAATAGTTATAGAAAGTATTCCTTTCCACAGGAGTTGCATATGAATTCATTTAATGTATCAATTTCACAAAGCGCGATACCCTCTGCGCAGAACGCATCCAACAACCAGCGCAGAACCGAGGTTTCGTGGGCTACAGGGCAAACGATTACTGCTTTGTTTGAATCTGTAAGCGGAGAAACCGCTTCTTTACGCACCGAAGACGGCGTGGTCTTTACAGCCGATGCTTCATCTATAATGGGGCGGGTTGGAGACAACCTTCGTTTTTGGGTACAAAGAACACGCACAGGGTTTAAGCTTACGCAAGACCTTGGAAATCCCGAAGCAAAAAGACAAATTGGGCGTGGCGTAAAATCCGCGCTGGACGGTCTTCGCGGCGTTGCCAATACCCTTGACCAAATGCGCGAAACCGAAGAACTTCGCGACGACCACCGCCAAGAACAAGCCGCGAAGGTTGCACAAGCAATAAAATCTATTCGCCGCGCACAATCCTTTGCAAGTGGTGCGGGTCCAAAATCCGCAGTAGCGGCAATGGTTCAAAGCGGTCTTGATATCAATAAAGTAAGTTTTGCAGATTTCAACCGCGTAATGCACAATGTTGACAAAACCCCCGAACATCCTATTAGTGAGCAAGAGCTTAACGAGGGAATGAACAGGGATTTTGCAAAGCCCGAAAACGCAAAAACCATCGTAGAGAGTCTATATAAACACGGAATGCCTGTTTCCGACCAAAATGTAAACGCCATGGAACACGCATGGGAAAAATTACCTGAAAAAGTTGAACCACAAGCAATAGAAAAACTCGTAGCAACAGAGCAAGATTTAACCCTAGACAATGTATATAAAAGTAAACACACCTCCGGCGGAACAGCACAACCCGCAGGAAATGCGTCTTGGGACGCGCTGCAAGGCGCGCTAAAACGCCTTTTCGAGCGCGAGGGTATCGACTATGTTCAAGATAACTTAGTCGCGGCACGGTTTTTGCTGGACAGAGACTTGCCCCTTACTCGCGTTAATATAGACAAGGTTATCTTCCTTGGTGCAATGTCCGGAAACATTCCAAAAGAAGCTTTTTTCGACCGCGCCGCATTCCAACTGGCAACAGATAATCCTATCGGTAATATGGACTTGCCCGATGTGGCGCGTGTGGGCGAGGCTCAGATTAAATTTGCGGAACAAGCGGCTTCGCGTGCGCGTTCCTTTGGCGTTGACACCAGCCATATGCTGGACGTTATGCGCACATTTAATGTAAACGAGCCGGACGCATACAGATATCACAGAATGGCAGGCGGCGACGGCGGACAACGCGCAACTACCCGCATGACTAAACTCTTCAATTATTTGGCAAACATACCGCCATTGACTGTAAACGTTCATGGAGGCATAATTAAAGGACAGTCTCCGTTTACAATTCAGGGTATTCACGAGTCGGTACTTTATGCACGCGCTCGCAGTCACTACGAGCAGTATGCAACCGTTCCCGATACCCGCTACGGCGACTCCTTGGCAAAAGTCCGTGGAGAATTCGGACCGCTTCTTGAAAAAATGCAAATCACACCCACGGCTGAAAACCTCAAAGCTTCATTCATTCTCAGCAAAAACAGCATGGATGTTAACCAAGATAACCTTACTGCCGTTAAAGAAATCGACGCAAAAATTAACGCACTTGCTACTAAACTTCACCCGATTATCGCGGCTTCCATGTTGGAAGAAGGGCTTAACCCGCTGGAAATGCATGTTGACCAAGTTCTTGCCTATGTTAAGCAGTTCAATCTTGGCAAAGGCAAAGATGTCACAGGAAAAATCGCGCAGTACATTATGGAAATGGATGCCCACCATCGCTTAGACCCCGAAACACGCAAATCCATGATTGCACTGTACAGAATGCTCCATATTATCCAGAAAGACGAAGCCGCCGCTATTGGGCTTGCCGCAGAAATGGGCAATTCCCCTACCCTCGGAACGCTCATGGAACTCGCGAAAAGATTCACACACATACGCTCCGGCGAAGCCGTGGATATGCAAGTTGACGAAAGTTTTGGGCAATTACAGCGCATCGTTCGCCCCGAAGGAAACATCAAGGGTGCGGTAGAAGCCACAGCAGAACCGGGCGCGACTGCAAAAGCCATGAACCATTTCGACCTTGTTCTGGACAAATTAGTAGACGTGGCTTCCCCGGCAATTTTGGAACAGCTTTTATCATCGCCGGACAGCCTCGAAAAGCCACTGGAAGACCTTACAGCTCCGGGCGTTCTGCCCGAAACCCCAAGCTATACCGCCGCTGATACCGTAAACGCCGCAAAAATTGTGTTCGAGCGCATGGTTGCAGAGCAAATCCAAGCATTCATCGCCGCAAATCCACAGCTTGTACATTTCCTCGCAAGCCGCAACATTGCCACGACCGTAGGGAACATCAAGTCACTCGATAAGATGACCCGCTCAAATCGCGCACTGGCAGACGAGCTGGAAGATGCAGAAAATAATCAGGATGAAGAACTTGGCACTGTAAATATTTCCGATTCTTTGCAAGATACGTCCCTTTCAGGGCTACGCAAAGGCTCTACCCCAGGGCATCTGCTTGCAAGAATTCTCGACGCTGTAAACGGTGCGCTTCCTACACAAAATACATCTTCGCTGGAATCTCTGCTTGCACTCACCCACGCCTTAAACGGCGACTCAGAAGGCGGCTTCCAGCTTCCAATTAAAGTAAACAACCGTATTTCAAACCTTCAATTATACGTGCTTAACGACCGCGCATTAACACAAGACGGCGCGAGAATCCTTCTCTCTCTCGACACAAAAAATCTAGGGCTTGTAACCGCATACTTCACGATGCAAAGTGAGGGCATAGACGTAATCGTAACCGCTCAAACCGAAGAAGCCGTATCCGCTCTTACAGCACGCCAAGAAGCCTTGACACAAATGTTTTTCGGAGCGGGGGTACGAATCGACTCACTCCAAATCGCCCTCGACAAAGAACCCGCCCTAGAAACTTCCCTACCCCCCGACGCACTTCAACAATGGGCAACCGAAAGCCCCGAAGTACGCAATATTATTTCATCAACGGTAGACGTGAGGGTGTAAAATGGAAAATGAAAATAATGCTCCAAACAGCAACAGCAACGACGATTTCTACGCAGTAGTATCCGCCCTTGCGCGGTTTATAGAAACAGCAGACAACGACGCAACACCAAACGTTGGGGCGGAGTCCCACACGCACTAATATCAAATTTCAAAAATTAAAGTTTTTGTCAAACTTTTTTCAAAAAGTTTGCAGGGTGTGGGACGGAGTCCCACGGTTTAATTCAAAATTAGCGCATATGGGGCAGAGCCCCATTATAATAGAGAGGTTGATACAAAATGGTAGTAACTCACAATGTTCCTGCATTATTTACACATTTAAGTATGAGGCGTGCAGACCGCGGGCTTCAGCAAGCAATGACACGTTTATCTTCAGGCGTTAGAATTAACAGCGCGAGGGAGGATGCGGCAGGTCTGGCGATTGCGAACAAGTTAAATTATCAAGTTGGCGGGCTAAGACGAGCAAGCGAAAACTCCACCCATGGTATTTCTCTTATACAAACAGCGGAGGGCGCGTTAAACGAGGTTCACAATATGCTACAGCGTATGCGCGAGCTTAGTGTCCAAGCGGCGCATGGTACGCTTACCAACGAAAACAGAGCGATGATTCAGCTGGAAATCGAACAGCTTACCGATGAAATTCATTCGATATCGCGTAATACAGAATTTAACAGAATGCGTATTCTTAACGGCGAGGCTAACCGCGTTGTGGATAATTCCCAACAGCTTACCGGTACGCCTTTGCAAATCACACGCGATATTGTAAATACTCTCTATGTTTCCCACCAAGTTCCTCCGGGACGTTTGAACTACACAATTGAGCAAGCAGGGCGACCTGCAATGATTCAATTTACACCACAAATAGGAGATAAGATACCCGAAATGTGGCTTAACCCCATGACAAATGCATACGAAGCCACAGGACGCGACGTTTTCCCGCCGGATAATGGATTTACAATAAACGGAGTTCCTTTCGACATGTCGGGCAAAACATGGGAAGAAGTCCGTAGCGAAATTAACGAACGCTTACCATTTATGGGAATAACTATGTATGAAGGAACTGGTCCAAATGACGGCAGCTTTTTCTTCGTATCAAATCTTGCAGGTAGCGACCAACGCATTATTCTTTCAGGAGCGATGGATATTATTGGCATCGATTACGACGCTAATGGTGACCGCATAAATCAAGTTATTTCCGAAGGAACAGATGCAAGGGTTACAACCGATACACAATTAGGGCTTTTAGACGAAGACGGCGAACAGGTTTTGGGTGGCTTACTTGATATAAACGGGCTTCCGATTCCCGGCACTTCATTGGCGGCTGCTTCAAGGGGTAATCAGGTGACATTCCGCGGAAGCAGGGGTGAGGATATTCGCATGAATATTCAGGTAACATTTGACCCGGGCGCAGCTCCTCCCGCCGGAGGAATGAATACGGACGCAGATTCCTTTTTCCGCTTTGGTGCAGCTGGTCTTCCGATTAATGATATCGCCGGCGGAATTCATATGACAAAGGATTTCCGTAGCTTTGGGCCGATTATGCTTCAAATAGGGCCCAGCCATAACACTGCAATGTCTGTTCAAATTCCCAGACTTAATGCAGAAACCCTTGGACTTGTTGAATATGTAGGCGGAACTATGCGCAAAATAATAGATGTACGCCCTACGGCAGTTGTTACTGCAGGGGAAGGATTCCGCCAAGTAGGCGCGGAAAGAGCAATTGACATTGCAGACGCGGCTATCCAAACGGTTTCTAACACACGTGCAAGGCTTGGTGCTTACCAGAATCGTCTGGAGTCCACCATTCGCAACCTTGACGTTGCCGCTGAAAATACAGAAATTTCTCGCAGCCGTATTCAGGATACAGACATGGCTCGCGAAACTACGCGCTTTGCCCAGTACAATGTTATGTTCCAAGCCGCGATGTCGCTTCTTGGGCAAGCTAACCAGCGTCCGCAACAAATTATTTCACTATTGCAATAATAGGTGAGTATTTAAATGATTGATAAATCTGCATATACTTTGCGAATTTCACAAGCAAGCCCTGCGGGGCTTGTTGTGATTAATTTTGAACTGATTATCGAGTTCTTGAATGAAGCGGAAACTACGGCATCAAGCGACAAAGAGGCTTTTCGTACGGCTGTTTCAAAGGCGAAAAGCGGTATTGAGGAATTGATACAGTCTCTGGATTTCGATGTTCCCGTTTCTCATGATTTTTATGAAATTTATAACTACTCTTACAAGCTGCTTTGCGATATCCATTTTTCATCGGATACCGAGGCGGCTTGTTCTGCTGTAAAAGAGGCGCGAGAGCATTTGAGCGTGTTGCTTGAAGGGTGGCGCGAGACAGCCGAAAAAGCCGATGCTGAAGCCGCAGAGCTTGGGGAAAATTCTCCAAAAAGCGATGGCGTGCCAAAAATTTATACAGGCCTAACTTACGGCAAAAACGGCATGGCCAACGAATACATCGATGAAAATAAAGACAGGGGCTACATGGCATGAAACAGACAATTTTTAGCGGCATAAAACCTACGGGCATTCCTACTTTAGGCAGCCTTCTTGGCGCGATTTCGCACTGGGAAGAGCTTTCGTCGCAATATAATTGCTTGTACTGCGTGGTGGATTTGCACGCAATTACCATTCGCATAGAGCCGAAAATTCTTCGCGATAACAGCCGCAATATGCTTGCATGGCTAATCGCGCTGGGTCTTGACCCCGAAAAAAATATTCTGTACTACCAGTCCCATGTTCCTGCCCATGCGGAGCTTTCTTGGATTTTAAACTGTTATGCTTATGTTGGCGAGCTTAATCGCATGACCCAGTTCAAGGATAAATCCTCGAAAAATGCTGAAAATATTAATTCCGGATTATATACTTATCCTGTGCTAATGGCGGCAGATATTTTGCTGTATCAAGCCGGGCTTGTTCCCGTAGGTGATGACCAGCGTCAGCATTTGGAACTTTGCCGCGATATTGCCGGGCGTTTTAATAATATATATGGCGATGTGTTTAAAATTCCGGAGCCTTTTGTCCCGCCGGTAGGCGCGCGAATCATGGGTCTTCAAAATCCCACCGAAAAAATGTCCAAATCTGACGAAAATATTAACGATTGTATCTATCTTTCCGATTCTTCTGATGTTATTATAAAGAAGTTCAAACGAGCCGTTACGGATTCCGACAACGAAATACGGATGTCTGCCGAAAAGCCCGGCATAAGTAATCTTTTAACGATTTATGCCTGTGTTACAGGCAAATCACTTGGAGACTGCGAAGCCGAATTTAATGGCATGGGCTATGGGGCGTTAAAAATGACTGTTGGCGAAGCCGTTGCACAAAACCTTGCGCCATATCAGAAAAAACATGCCCAGCTAATGGCAGATACTGCGTATTTGGATGCTACCGCCGCAAAAGGTGCGGAAAAAGCCGCGGAAATAGCAGCAGACACACTGGCAAAAGTTAAAGAAGTCGTGGGGTTCGTGTAAAAAGGAAGGCAGAAAGGGGATTAGCATGGAAGTTTTAAATTGTCCGCGTTGTAGAAAAGTTTTTGTAAAGCGTCATGATTCAATTTGTGACACTTGCGTAAAAGAAGAGGAACACATTTTTGACAGAGTTCGCGATTATATTAAAGAAAATCCGGACAAAACCGTTTCGCAAGTTGCCGAAATTTGCGAAGTTTCTGTTAAACGAATTATTCAATATATTCGCGATGGGCGCATAGAAGCCGGCGTTGGCATGTCCGGTGATATTACTTGCAGTAAATGCGGAAAGCCCATTCTTATTGGTCGCATGTGCGAAAAGTGCATCCTTGAAACAAATTTTATGGTGAATGACATGAAGAATGAAGCCGCCATTAAAAACAGAGGCAGAATTTTTACAACGAGAAGATAAGGGTGTTTTCATGATTTCTCAAATTGTTGACGAACGAATTGATAAAATCCGTAAAGAACGCGCGGAGCTTGATGAGCTTCGCGCTTCTTTAGAGCGTAGAGAGTCTGAAATTATTCAGCGCGAGCAGGAGCAAGACGAAAATTTTGGAACATCCGGCGAGCGCAAAGATGCTTTGGTTAAAGAAATCGAAGAGCTTTCGGAAGAGCTTACACGTTTGCGCACAGAGCGAGATTCTTCCATAGAGAACTTTGGCGGCGAAATGACAAAGCTTCATGCAGAAAAAACCGCTGAAAGTGCGGCTCAGGTGAAACAACTTCAAGGTGAGATTACTTTTTTGCTTAAAGGAAAAACCGAGCTTGAAGAAGAAGTTGACAGGCTAAGAGAACAATTTTCGGGCATGGACGAGAAAGCGAAAAAAGACCTAAACCGTATTGTCGAAGAAAAAGAAGCCTTTATTTCGCGAACTCGCGACGAGCGCGAAACCAGATTGAAGGAGCTTGAACTTGCCCATTCTGTTGCGACGGCAGAGCTTGAACGTGAAAAAAAAGAACTTGAAAACGATATAACCGAACTTGAACAAACCAAAACAATCGAGTGGAGCAAGATTCAAGCTGAAATTTCGCGCCACAAGACAACACAGCTTGCGGAACTTGATGCACAGCGCGAAGAATTCTTGTCAGAGTTTGAAAAGGAAAAAACAGAGCTTACTAATTCGTTAAAGGCCGCTGAGCGCAAACATCATTCTGAAATTTCTGCCGAACGCCGCGAGTGGGACAAGGAAATTTTAAATTATCAAAGTGAAAAACAAAAAATTTTAGATGATATAAAAATGCTGGGCTATGAATTTGAAAAGGTTAAGTCTGAAAATATTTTAAAGGCCGAGAAAACACGCATAGACGAAGAAAAAATTTTAGAAGCAAATCGTGCCGTGGCATTTGTTAAGCTGGAGGAAGAGCAGGCAGTTGTTGCGGCAGAATACAAAAAACTTGCCGCCGAGGAAAAAATTCGTCTGCGTGAAGAAATTACCGCCTTGGAAAATGAATTAAACGAGTGCGAAACAAAAAAAATTACTATTTTTAGCGATATTACCGCATTGGAACTTAAATATGAACAGATGCGTGCGGAAAATGAGGCATCTTTACAAGCGTTGCGCATTGAAAAAATGAAGGAAATAGATGAATTCCGCATCGCGAAACTTCAAGAAATTGAGTCGCTGAGGCAGGAACGAATTTCCGCGTTGGAGGCAGTGTTTTTACAAAAAGCAACCGCGTTGGAAAATTCTCGTAACGAAAAGCTTGAAGAAATTCGCGAGTCAATTAAAAAGGCAGAAAGCGAACTCCGCGAAACCAAGAAATCTAAATATAATACGGAAAAAGAAATTGAATTTTTGCTTACAGAGAGCATGAAAATAAAAGAAGAAAACGAGGCATTACAAAAAGCTGCCATAGTTGAACGCCGCCTTGAACTGGAAAAAATGGCGAATGACAAGCTTGCAGAAGCGGAAGAGCTGTGCAAAAGCCGCATAGCATCGGCGTATGAGCGTGCAAAAAAAATCGAGGCAGAAGGTAATGCCACCGAAGAAATGCTTTCCGCAAATATAGCCGAAAGCACCGAGGCTTTACTGGAACTACGCAGACTTACAACCGCACAAAAACTGGAGTTTGAAAAAGAAAAGAACGAAAAACTTGAAGAAATCGAGCAAACAACATTAGAAACCATGGATATCTATTCAAAAATGAAAATTTCTAAGTTGAAAGAAATAGAGTCAGAGCTTGAACAATACAGAATCGAACGCCTTGAAAGCATTCATAACGATATTGCACTCCGGTCTAAATCCAAACAGGAAACACCGGAATAGTATGACAAAAATAATTTGGCCTGTTTTATCTTTTCTTGTTGCGGCGGGGATTTTTTTCTCGTCGTCTTTGTCCGGTGAAGTTTCCGGCTATGCCAGTATGGCTATAGCGCAAATTGTTCGTGATATTTTGCCTCTCGAAGACGCTTCTTTAAGTTTATTTAATTTTATTGTGCGAAAAACTGCGCATTTTGTGGTTTTCTTTGTACTCGCTTTTTGTGTTGCCCATTCGCTTAAATTTCATGTACATAGGCTTAGATTTTTGTTGCTTTGGGCATGGGGCATCGCTTCCGTTTATGGCGTTTTAGACGAAATCCATCAGTATTTTATCCCCGGCAGGGTTATGGATGTAAACGATATGATAATTAACTCCGTGGGGGCTTTCGCTGGCGCGGCGTTGGTGGTATGGTATGTTAAATCGTTTAAAAAATTACGGAGGTTGTAATGCGAAAATTTTTATTTGTTGGATTTATTGCATTAATTTGTTTTTCGATAGCGGCGTGTACGCCGAATTATGTAGTACAGCGCGGCGATGTTTACTATTCGGAATCCATTGTAGGCAGGTGGGAATTTGTTTCGGGTAGTTTTATTTACTATTTCGCAAGCAATGGCGATATTGAATTTTTTGCCGATGGAAGGGTAGCTGAATTTGCATTTGGCGAACCGGGCGAATTTATATTACTGGACGACGGAAGATTACGTGTCGTCGGAGATTGGTTTCCAACGACACCGTATTATTTCACTTTTTCAATTGACGGCGACATGCTGACCATAACCGACCATAGTGACGATTATGGAACATGGCGACGCTATTAGATTCTTTTTGTGTCTAAATATAAGGGTCTTGGAGATGTGATAGATGCGTACAGTATTTGCCGTTTTTTTTGAAATATTTTTATTTGTGATGATTTTTTGTAATTTAAGCAAGTTTAAATTTGGCAGAGCAGAGTTTGCAAAATATGTAATTTTTTATGCTGTTTTTCATTTGGTAGGAAGTTATTTATTTCACGACATTATGGGTACTCTCCTTGTAATTATATTTCATGTTTTTAGCATATTAATTTTAACTGCTATGGCTTATAGGAAAACAAAAATCATTACACTTAGTGGTTTTTACGGCGTGTTTACTTGGGCATTGGTTTTAATAGCTAATTTATCAGGGGTCTCTTTTTTTATGGTTTTTGGTTTTATATCTACTTTTACTATATCTGAATATTGGGATTCAATTATACATATTGTAGCTGTATATATTTCCCTAACTTTGTTTAGTTTTTTATTTTCATATATATTTGGCAATATTCTTAAAAATAAAATGAGCGGGTTAGATTTAGCTATGACAAAAAAATGTGCTAATTATTTGCTTGGCAGTGCATCAATTGTTTTATTTTTTATGTGGTACTACATGTTTTTTCGCTGGTTTATAAGTTCAGAAATGTTAGGTTTTATCTTTCTTGCAATGATGGGCATACTAGTCGCTACTTTTATTTTTGTAATATCTATGTTCACGGATTCGGTAAAATCTGCACTGCACGCCCAAGAAAAGGAATACTACTTTGCCCAATCTAACCTAATGCAAGAATCTGTTGAGCAGATAAAAGCCATGCACCATGATATGAAAATGCACCTTGCCACAATAAACGGTTATGCCACAAATATAAATGCGCCCGAAATAGCAAACTATGTAGGCAGTTTGATAGAAAATATAGGCGAAGTTGAAACATACAGCAGTACAGGCAATATAGCCGTAGACAGTGTAATAAACTACAAGCTGAAAAACGCAAAACAAAAAGGCATTAAACTAAAAACAAAATTTCTAATACCCCCTGTTTTGAATGTAGAAGCTACCGACCTTTCAATCATACTTGGCAACCTTCTGGACAATGCCCTACATGCCATATCAATGCTTGCCGATAGCGAAGAAAAGAAAATAAAACTGGATATCGAGTTTAGTAGAGGAACCCTTGTTATACGGCTTGATAATAGCTTTGACGGAATAGTAAACTTTAATGAAAATACCATAATCACACGCAAAGATAAAAATCATCACGGACACGGCCTTAAAAATATTAATAAATCCGTGGAAAAATATAACGGATACATGGATATCACACACGAAGATAAAACTTTTTCAGTTTCTATTTTACTCTATGTAGAAGCGGCGAGTTAGTGAGAATGCATCCGTGAGGGTTGAGCATTACTTTGCTTGGGTGACGCGCCTTTTCTTCGGGAACTAACGCCAAAGAAGTTCTAAAACCGCGCAAAAGCGCGGTAAGAACTTCTTTGGCGTGGATTTCCCTCCGAAGGCGGTCACCTCTGCGCACAGTAATGCTCTACCCTCACGAGCTATTAACCAGTCAGTAAATCAGTAAGTTAGTTTGTAGTAGCCCTAACACGATTGTGGCTTGCACTGCGCCGTGGTGACCGCCGCCGAAGTGAAATCCACTCGTTAAAAGTTCTTGTGCCGCGTTCTTTGCGGCATTAGAACTTCTTGCGAGTTAGTTCACGTAGGCGTGGGCGCGTCACCCAAGCAGGGCAAGCTGCAATTGTGTTAAGGGCGGAGCAAAAAGTAAATGCGGTGACTTAACATGCCTTAATTAATTATATTTACAAGCTCTTCGGAGTAATGGCGAACAATTCCATTACGCAAATATTCCAAAAGGTGGTTGAACATTGCGGCGGCTTCGGCCTTAGACATTGCACGGCGCGGGTGGAAGTTTCCTTCTGCGTCGGGCGCGATTAAGTCCAGCATTAAAGCCACGTTCACATCGCGAATTGCCCAGTATGCGATGTAGTCGCTGTCCATAAATGGTGAAACCACTGTTGGGTTAAGCCCCAGATTTGTTAGCCCAAGTGCGCGGATTGTTGTAACTATTGCTTCTTGGCGCGAGATGGGATAGTCGAAGTAGAACTTTCCGTCGGCGCGTCCAAAGGCGACTCCTGCGCGGTTAATTGCCTGAATATACCTGAATTCGGGGCGTTGCGAAGTTACGTCTGAAAAAAGTGTAAGCGCGACAGGCTGTTGGCCGCGAGCCGCTCGTGGAAGAACCACTTCTTCTACGGGCAATTTTATTGCCCTAGCAAGCGCGGTTAAAAACTGTCCGCGAGTGATTGCTTGGTTTGGCACAAAGAAACGTGGGTCGCCTTGCAGAATTTGCATAGCGAAAAGTCTGTGAATGTCGTCTTCTGCCGGGTGTCCGCGAAGGAAAGATAAATCCGGCGCAGGTAATTGCTCAAAAACATTGAACCTTTCCATGCTGTGCCAGCCATAATCGGGAACTTCCCACATATGCTGTGGCTTTATGAAGATGTCATAACGAAGACCTGCAAAGCTTCTGTGTTGTTCGCGGTAGTTCCCCTCAAAGCTGATTTGTGTAACTTCGTTGCGAACAAATTGCAAATCTTTGTTAACTGTAACGGATGGACGAATTTGATATTGCAAAGCCCAGTTGTCGTTGGTTATTGTAACATTGGTGCGATGGGTTTCTGTTGCAGACCATGCCGTGGCAAAGCCGTAGAACTCGCCTACTTTTTCTACAATTGTTTCGCCATCAGGCCCACCTGTGTAAACAAGCCTTGCAGAAATATCGCCGCGATAAAAACTGATTCCCGGTGTACGGTCTTCAATTATGCTTATTACAAAGGACGAACGCACAGGGTCTAATGTGAAAGTTCCCGCAGGGGTAGTGATTACTTCTTCCCATTCGTCCCTATCTATAATGTAGGTATAAATCATCTGCGAACCGCTAAGCCCATATTGTACGTCAAATTCCATAACGCGCTCTATTGAAACTTCTCCGTCTTCCACTGCTTCGCTCTCGGAAACCTCATGCTCTACCCTGTAAGTTCCTGCTGTAGAGCCGGCCGCAGGTGAACCCGGAGTAATTGTCAATGTTCCCTCAAAAAGAACAGGCTCGCCGCCGAGGAAAATAAATTCACTGTATACCATCTCAATTTCATCGTTTCTGCTGTTTCGTCTGTTGCGGTTATTTCCGTTTCCTTGTTGCAAAAGAAGAGTCTCCAGTGTGCGCGGCAAGTGACGAGCTTCACTTATGCCACCGTGAAAGCCCATGTCACCGATTCTGTGCGGGCGTGCAAGTGCAACCATTGGGAATGCAAGCACCGCAATCACGCTAAGAATCAGAGCTGATAAAAAGTATTTTTTCATTCTACATATCCCCCTTAATTTTCAACAAATACAATATATGCGTCGGCAGAAAGCCCCGGTTCGATTTCAACAGTGTTGCGTCCCACCGCGCCAAATGCCATTATTTGTTGCCCAACGCGAAGTCTGTTTGCAGGAATTACCTCGTTACGGTCAACAATTATTGTGTTTGCAAAGGTTGTCACCGAGCCGGTTGGGTCAACATTACTTATACGTTGCCAGCCGCCTGTGCTTGCGTTGTAAACGGTCATGTCGCGAAGGCTGAATGTATTGCCCGAGATTTCGTATATTATGCCGCGAACGGTTAAATGCCCATAAGAATTTTCGGTTTGCGGAATCGGCGCGGTAAACGGAGCATCTATGACGCGCACAGCACGCCCGCCCTCTACGATTACATTAAATACATCGCCGATAACGGAATTATCGGTATGCCCGATGAAATCATCAATACTTGTAACCCCGCCGCTATTTATAAACATCGTGTTATGGTCGATTGTAAATTCTCTTTCGATGGGGGTGAAGTTCCAGCGGAAACCATCGAAAATGCTCATTGTTGTAACACGGAAGCCCTCGAAAGGCCAAACCTGAGAAACACGTCCACGAACGATTTGTATACCCGAAACATCAGGAGCGGGGCCGATATCTACGACGGCGGCAATGCCGGGGCTGTTGCCGTTCATGGCAACCCTTGCCCAGTCCGGCGCGAAGATATGCTCAGGTTCGACGAGGCGACCGTTGCGAACAACAATTGTTCCTGCGTCGGTACGGATATCGCCGTCGATTTCTAATAAGCTAAAGCGATTATTTGCGGAAGAAAGAACCGTTCCTGAGCGGATTAATTCATCCCTGCCGGAGCGTACACTTACGACTTTTGCGCGTTCCCCTGCGAAGTGATTTTCCAGCGCGAGATAAACGGTAGCATCCGAGCGTTGTAAATAGCGGTTTACTTGTGCAAGTGTTACAGCCCTGCCATCGTGGTAATAGCGCACATTCGGGCCGCTGATATTAACAGTAGTAAGCGGACTGTGATTTCTCCAGCCAGCGGGGGTAAGCTCCCGCGCATGTTGTATTTGAATGGTATTTTGCGCGGCATTAAAGCCCGCAAGTTGCCCGGTCATAATTGTATTAATATGATGCCCGCCTGTATCGATTGTAATGTCTCGTACAGATTCCATCATTTCTCCCGGCGCGAGAATCGCTTGGTTTACAGTCATTCTAACCCAGTCACCAAGCTGGATTCTGTTGGGATTAACAGGGCGACCAAGCTCTGTTACCAAGATATTGTCAACAAAGGTGTACCACGTTGTCACGCCATTATTGAACTCTACAAGAATATCGAAGAAGCCGCCTTGGTCGCGGATTTCGCGAATACGTCCGTAGCGAGTTGTAGTATTTTCTGCCGCGCTGATTTCAATAATCCTGAACGGGTCATCTTCCGCAACGCGGAAAACAACGATATCACCGGGAATAACGTCTTCCATATTTGCGTCACGAGGATGTGCGCGAACGGATGGGAACATTTCATGGAAACCGCCGATTGTGTCGCGCATATCAAAAAACTGGCGACGCTGTACGGTAAGTTCGCCCGGATTATAGGTAAAGCTTTGTTCTTCGCGATTAGCGTCAAGAATGGTAAGGTATCCGAACATTGCGTTATTTTCGATAACAAGCCCGCGATGTTCTGGAACAAGCACAGGGTCGCCGACAAATTCAATTTGCGTAATAACATTTCCTACAAGGGTGACATTGTAGAAAGTGCCTCGCGGCAAACCCTCGGCAGGTTCGAGAATATTTCCGCGCATACGAATGAAAGGAACATCATTGTGGTCTTCGCCATAAAGCCCAAGGCTCATTGGGAAAGTGAATACCGTTCCTTCGTCATTGCGGAAGGTCATTGTGCCTTCTTCCATATTAATAAGTTCTAAGCGACCGCGGAAAATTTGTGTTTGCACAGTGCCGCCAACATTTACATATACAATAGTATTCGATTCGGTGTGAACGATATATTCGATTTGGTCGTTAATTTCAAGACCGCCAAGCCCCATTACATGCCCGCCACGCAAAACAACTGCGTCTAACGGCCCGGCTTGCGGCGAAGGCCCGCCACGTAATGCAAATTGCAGATTATCTACACCGCCGTCGGCACGGCGCACACGAATATGCCGCCAAAGCGTTCCCGCACCTGTTTCAGTATGTTGCTCATGAAGTATATCTGCAACTGTTCCCATTCTGCGCTCCAAGCCGCGCAGGGTGTAATGCAAATCGTCAATATTCCGCAGTATTCCTGCCATATGCTGACGCTGTACATTGCCGCTTGGTCCAAAAACTGTAGAAGTTTGACCATTTAAAATATTATGCCTAAGCGCGAGTTCTACAGCAGGAGCCATTTCCGCAGAAATGGAATTCCAATCGGTAAAACTCTGTACTGAACGCCCCGCCGTTGTATTTGCAAAAATATCAGACTGGGCAAACTGCATAGCTGTTACCACCCAGAAAGCGATTTCTTCGCGGGTGGCAGGGTCATTACGACGGAAAATCTGTGCGGCATCTGCTAATGCATTGTTTTGTTCGCCGTCCGCAGCAGGTTCATCTGTAGAAAATTGTGCAATAATATCAGCCCTTGCGGCATCAAAGTCAGCAGTGGTAATCATTCCCATAGTCGAAGCAAGTTGCAAATATCCAACAGACCATGCTGTGCCAAGGGGTGTACCCTCCGGCAAATCGCTTGCCTGTGCAGTCGCCATTGTCAAAGCCATATCACTAAGCCCGGCGGCACGAAGCGCGTAGGTAATCGCCTCTTCGCGTGTTACCAGTGCGTTGGGACGAAACTGAGCCGAACCGGGACGCATAATTTCCAAAGCATGGCTACGGATAATAGCATCCTGAACCGCCGCGTTAGCGGGCAAATCGTTAAATTGCAACTGCTGAATAAGCCTATGCGCCTGCTCTCTGCCGACGTATGTACCTTCAACAGTTTCTGTTTGCATAAGTCTGTCGTCGCTGTTTCCGCCGTTCGCGCCGTTCGCGCCGACATCTGCATTAACTCCGGCACCGGCATCTGAAGCATTTCCATTTTCGCCGAAAACAGTGGCAGGAATCGCGATTATTAAAATAAGTGCAAAGCAAATTATTCTCTTGAAGAAATTCAACTTCATTAAATGACCCCCCGAAATCCTAAGAATATGTCTGTGATTATACACGAACAAGACAACAGTTTCTAGTCATTTTTCACATTTCAATAAAATGTTATTAAATTGTAAAAACCTACACGAAGAACCAATCGGGAAACCAGCGCAAGCGAATGTCTACAAAGTCGATATTTACAGGCATTCCGGAGAGTACCGGGTAGAATAAAATGAACAAAGCAAGCACAACGCCCGCATATGCAAAGCATAAATAATCGCGTTTTACAAAATGCTTAAAAAACATTGCGATAAGCAGGACAACAAAAGGCACAGCGGGAAAATAGTGATAAATAAATGTAAGGCGAGTAACAAAAATCCATGGGAGAAAATTAGCGGCATAAGCAACAAGCAGAAAAGCCGTATCCGATTCAAAGCGGCGTTTTTTCGCGAGGGAAAATATAGCAAACCCGGTGGCAAAAATCCCAAACCACCAGACTCCGGGATTCCCCATGGAACTCATTCCGCCACGCATAGTATCGGAAATAATTGTCTGATACTGCCAAAGCGGGGTAATCATCAAAGGCCACGACCACCACGGCGAGGCGAAGCGATGCTGTGCCCCAAGCACATAAATCGAATGATAACTGAGCATAAGCTGTTGATTTTCCCAAATCGTACGAAGCCCGCCACCCCCTGACGCAAGCACAAACGGAATATACGACAAAACATAAATGAGAATCGGCAATGCAATAAAAAACCCAAAGCAAGCTACAAAAGTAATAATCGCTTGCCGCCTGTCGCGCAAATAAACCTTGTAAAGCGCGGGAAAGAAAAGAAAAGGCAAACCAATAGCGGCATAAACGCCCTGCCACTTAGAAGCAACAGCAAGCCCGGTAGCCGCGCCGCAAAGCGCGAGAAAAGCCAGCGAACGCGCAAGCGAATTCTTTTCAACATTCTCAATGTAACAATACATAAAAAAGTACATTGCAATAACGAAAAACGTAACAAATGTATCAATAGTAGCCAGCCGCGTGTGCGAAAAAAGCATGAAGTCGAATGTAAAAATAAATGAAGCGAACAGCGCGTAATTATTCGATTTCAAAAGAAGCCGCGCAAATGCATAAATAAGCGGAATCAGTAGAATTCCGAAAAGCGTACCGGGCAAACGCCACGCAAAGGGGGTCATTCCGAAAGCGCGTATACTTGCCGCCATAAAAACCTTCCCCAGCGGCGGATGGGTAGTTTCGTAAACGGTCAAGCCATGCACAAATTCATATCCCGTGCGCGGATGATAAATTTCGTCAAAGTATGTGCTGTTCATAAAATACCTGCGCGTGGGAACAAGATGCTGTTCATCCACAAGAGCCTCCGCGCCGGGCGAAACATGAGCAAATTCCAAAAGCTCTCCCCCTACCCCGCGGAAGGCGATTTCCTGTAAGCGCAAGCCTTCATTCGCTCCGATTGCCACAAACTGCGCATGGGTATCAAGCTCCACAAAAGCCCATGCGAAAACATCTCCGCCGCTTGAATGATACAAAAGTTCCCATTCTTGCCCATCCACAGACGAATGCAGACCAAATGGGATATTATGCCGCGCCCCCATCAAAAACTGAAACTGCGAAACATGAACAGCCTCGCCAAAATCAAAATACGCGACTTCCTCGCTTGAAACCCACGTAGTTTGAGGCGTACGCATATCACCGAGATTTGTAAATGCAAGCACAGAATAAACAATAATCAAAGCAGCAATATACGCAAAATCGCGCTTACGCATAGGAGGTGGATGCTTTGGCGAATCCATTGGAAGCGACCCGGGCGATTTAGGTAAGAAAGATTTCACAACAATAAAAACAGTAGAAACCGCCAGAAAGACCACAATAAACGAAATCACATAAATCGAGGAATTCCCCAGCATTACCCAGTCATAACCAGCATTTGCCCATCGCAAAATTTCCAAGCAATTTATAAAAAACACTGCCGAAAACGCCCAGTATAAAATAAACTCGCGCCGCTCCCTATTTTCAATATAATACATAAGCAAAAACAGTAATGCGGGAAACAAATACCGTTCATGCATCTTCACAGAAAACGCAAAAATCACAATAAAAAGCGCGGCAACGATTAAGAAAAAATGTTTCCCACCATGCCGCGTTTTATTTATATGCAAAGCCCCAAGAGCGGCGGCTATAATAACCAACACAATAATTACGCCAACGCTCGTGTGCCAAGCCCCCAAAGCTTGCCAATTTCCACCTATTAAAGCCCAAAAATTAAACGCATTAACCGTCAAAAAATTATACGAATCCATGCCATACCAAAGCGTATCCGCCGTGGCAGAAAGCCCAAACGGAAGCGAAACAAGCAGCATAGTAAAAATCCCCGCCCCTATGCTAAGAGCCACATATTTTGGCGACTTCGCCCCCTCATATGCCGAGTACAAATAAACAGGCGCGAGAAAAAGCGACTGCGGCTTGGTTAAAATCGCAATACCAAACAAAACATATGCAGGAAGCAACTTTTTCTGCCGTAAAAGCAATAGCGAAACAAGAAGCATAAGCACAAAAACAGATTCAATCTGCCCCCATACCCCTGAAATTAAAATAATCGCAGGATTAAAAATCCACAATGCGGCAAAAAGCAAGCTCTTATTTGCAATTTTATAAATAACATACCCAATGCCAAGGTCAGCCAAAATCGCCGGCAAAAAAATCAAAAATCGAAAAATCTGATTATCCAAACCCGCACCAATCGCCGCCCGAACCGCCCCAATTACAAATAAAACATACATATAGACAGGCGGATAATCCGAAAAAACATCCACCGAATAAAATTCAGCAAATCCAACCTCGAAAACCCGAATAGCCCAAAGCTGAAACGTACGTATATCATTTTCAAAGCCAAAATCTAATCCAAACGCAAAATAGCGGACTATAAAACCCGCCAAAAGTAGCATCCATATAAAATACGTCTCGCCTGCCTTCTTCATTAAACCCGAATTTTTCATAGCATCTCTTTTAGTTGCAATAAATCATTAATTTCGTAATCGGGCAATATGTCGGTTTCGTTTTTGTGATTTTCCGGATTATACCAAACAGATTTAATTCCGGCATTTTTTGCTCCCTGTATGTCATTTTTCAAGCTATCACCAACCATTATTACATTGCAGGGCTTCATACTTATCCTTTTCAGCAGCTCATTAAAAATCAAAGGACTTGGCTTGTGTTCTCTTACCTCTTCTGAAACTATTATATGTGAAATAAATTCACTAAGTTGGATATTCGCCACCCTAGGGCGTTGTAATTTGACTAATCCATTTGTAACCACACAAATCAGGTACTTTTTGGCATACAAGTATTCAACAATCTCCACCGCATTGTCATTCAATGCAACTGAATCAGCTAAACCAATCTTAAAAAATTCGTTCGCTTTAGCATCGTTTTCATAACTGATATTTAATTTCTCAAAAAGCAACTTAAACCTGTAAGTAAAGACATTTTTTCGTGACACATAAGTACCGCCATAGGATTCATTGTCCCAAATTGTTTGTTCAATACTTCTAAAAATTTCTTGATACTCATTTTTGTACTCCTCGCCAATGGCATTAAACACATATATTAATGCTTGCTTTTCACACTCTTTGTGATTAACGAGTGTGCCATCTGCGTCAAAAAAAATTGCCTTCAATTCATCCATGATGTCCTCCAACTAAATTTAATCGCTTGCCGCTCAAACTGATGGCATAGTAACACAAATCAATTGAATCCAACTGCATCTAACGGCAACTAAGGGAACGTAAGGAAAATTTTCTCGTTCCCAACCAAATATCAATAGCAAGTTTGCGCCAAACTGCCAAGGCAAGCATCAACGGTTTTCAAGAAATCCGAACATTCGCTCGAGAGTCCAGTGAAATCAAGTAGTTGCGGGGTGTTTGTGGAATCTCACGCCGACGATTTGCCGACCGACATTTCTTAAAAATATAACTATTCGTTCGCCAATTTCTTGATGCTTTTGTACAAAACCTTGCTGATGTAAATTTCATTACGAATCATCGCATCCATGCATGGCGTAACCAAATCTAAAATGCCACGTTCTTTTGCTTTAACAAGCAAACCTAAAGTTCCAGTAATTGTTAATCCTAAATGTTTAGCATATTCTCTTGCCAACTTGTCATCAATAATGCATATGTCTGCGTTCAGTTCATCAGCCAAAATCATAACTTCGACCTCGCCTTTGTGCAATGCGGTTTTGAAATATTTCTTGGCATTTTCATTGGTTATATGTTGAATTGAAAAGTTGGGAAAAGAAAGCAGTGTTCTTTCACTTATGTCCCCATCAATGCAAACTTCTTCGTATACTCCATAGGGAATATAAACAGTGGCATACATTTTACTCAATATGTCCAATTTGTCGATGTCATACAAAGATATTATAGGCGTTGAATTTACAACGGTATTAAGCATTGTGAATATCCTCCAATAGCTCATCCTCTGATTCAAAGCTAAATATTGACACCCCATATTTTGACAGATAACTGATGAAGGATTTTTCATTCATTTCCGCAAGCTCAGAGCATTGACCCAATGATAGCCTTTTTTCGCTATAGTACCGCAAGGCCAATGCTCGCTTCATTTCAAGTCCAACTATTTCAACAGGTTCTCTAAGTGACAATAATATACTTTCAGGTATATTGATTTTTGTAGCTACAGACATTTGTTGCGCTCCTCTCTCAAGTTCAAGTTGGAATGGGCTGTTAAAACCATTGAACATCTTTACCATAATACTTCTTACCATGTTCTATCCTTTGCTCTAACGTAG